>Ga0214921_10001803_pt1 | contig 35818 bp, 30 predicted proteins | sample LL1505_MetaG_FD_177992 | JGI IMG/M metagenome (GOLD analysis project Ga0214921, IMG submission 177992) | Freshwater microbial communities from Lake Lanier, Atlanta, Georgia, United States - LL-1505 | ecosystem: Environmental > Aquatic > Freshwater > Lake | place: USA: Georgia | collected... | reverse complement strand
TATGGCCTGTGCTTGAAAAATTCACCGGAGCACATCTTTATTGCTGTGGACCACAGCCCTTGATGGATGCTGTGCGTGATATGTCGGGCCATTGGCCAACCAGCGCCGTGCACTTTGAGAGCTTTGGGGCTGATTGTCATCCCCAAGCAGACGATGGTGCTTTCCAAGTGGTGCTGCAACGCAGTGGTCTAACCCTGGAAGTGCCTGCAGACCAATCTATTTTGGAGACTTTACGTCGGCATCATATCTCCATCCCCAGTTCTTGTGAAAGCGGCACCTGTGGCTCTTGCAAGGTGGGATTGCTAGAGGGCGTGGCCGACCACAGAGACATGGTGTTGCGCGATGACGAGAAATCGAACCAACTCATGGTGTGTGTGTCGCGTGCCCAGTCGGATGTTTTGGTTCTAGATTGTTAAGCAGAATGTCGACCCTTGCACAGACCGCATACCCGTTGGTCCAAGCACCTCTAGCTTTGGGTGTTTTAGGTTTGGGCCGGGCCTTTACCCTCATGCTGCCTACTTTGGCCCAGGACCGCAGAATTCGAATGGTGGCGGCTTTTGACCCAAGGGCTTCTGCCCGACAACTTTTTGCTCAAGAATTTTCAGGGGTTGCACATGAGTCGGCTCAAGGTGTGTGTACCGACCCAAACGTGGAGTGGGTCTATATTGCCAGCCCGCACCAAATGCATGTCAAACACGTGGAGCTTGCAGCGCGTTTTGGCAAGCATGTGTTGGTTGAGAAACCCATGGCCCTGAGCCTGAGCGATTGCACCCGCATGATTGAGGCCGCCCATGCCGCGGGTACCCATTTGATCGTAGGACACAGCCACAGCTTCAATGCGCCGGTGCTTTTGGCCAAGCGCATCATTGAGCGTGAAACCTATGGTGCGGTTCGCATGATTCACGCCATGAATTTCACCGACTTTTTGTTTCGCCCTCGTCGGCCCGAAGAGTTGGACACTTCCCGTGGTGGTGGCGTGGTGTTCAGTCAGGCAGCGCATCAAATCGATGTGGTGAGGCTGTTGGGCGGCGGCAAGGTGGCGTCTTTGTTTGCACGCACCGGCAAGTGGGATACCACTCGCCCCACCGAGGGGGCTTACACCGCACTTTTAAATTTTGAGTCGGGTGTGGTGGCCAACGTCACTTACAACGGCTATGGATTTTATGATTCAGATGTATTGATGGGGCAAGTGGGTGAGTTGGCCAAGCCCAAGCCTGCTGGGGCACACCAAGCCGCCCGCCAAAGGCTGGCAGCCGCTGTGGACGAGCAGCAAGAAGCTCTGCTCAAAGCTGAACGTAATTTTGGTGGTGCCCATTACGTTGCCGAACCCTTGCTCCCCCCACAAGCCAATCAACATTTTGGTCCGGTCATTGTGAGCTGCGACCGCGCTGATTTGCGCTTAACCCCGATGGGGGTAGAGGTACACGATGCCCAAGGCGTGAGGCTGGAGCCTGCAGGTCCTCCGCTCATTCCAAGGCAAGAGGTGATCGATGAGCTATGGGCTGTCGCCCGCCAGGGTGCTGCACCGGTTCATGGTGGTGCTTGGTCCCGTGCCACTTTGGAGGTCTGTTTGGCTATATTGGAATCGGCTCGGCAGAATGCGTGCGGTGGACGCGCAGACATCATGCTGGACCACCAAATGGAGGCGCCGCTGCTGCATGAAGCCCTCTAAAAATACATCGGCTGGCGCAATGGTCACCAAACCGATACCCACAGACACTGACCACTTGTTGCGCCATTGGCGTGAGGCAGTACCCAATGACCGATTGGCTCATTTGATTCGCGATGTGGGCCGCGCTCAAATGCGGGCGCTGTCAGAACGGCTTCAGGCCCATGGCGTGTCGTTTGGGCACTGGACGTTTTTGCGCATTTTGTGGATTCAAGATGGTTTGACCCAGCGAGAGCTCAGTGCCCTGGCCGGAGTGATGGAGCCCACCACCTTTGCTGCAGTCAAGGCCATGGAGAGCATGGGGCTGATCGAACGCCGCCAGCTTGAGGGCAACCGTAAAAACATGCATGTGTTTTTAACCCGCTCAGGTCAAGTGCTTCAGCGTAAGTTGGTTCCTTTGGCCGAAGAAGTCAACCAAGTCAGCGTGCGCGGCATGAACGATGCTGAGGTGAATCAGGTGCGCGAGGCACTGCTCCAAATGATTGAAAACCTGGCTGCAGATGCGGCCAGCCCAAACTAAACTTGAATTAAATGCTGTAGGTTTCGTAGGTGGAGGGGTGAAACAATTCGTCCACCTCTACCAAGCGCGATGACAAGCCCTGTGCATGGTGGTGCTTTAAAAAAGCTTGCAAAGTGTTTCGATTGGCTTGCACGCCGTAAGACCAATAGTCTTCTCCCATCAAATCTTTAGCGGCTTTAAGCTGTTCCTCTACAAATGGCAAAGTGACTTTGGTGGCAGAAGTATCCGCTAACAGTTCTAATGCCGCGGATTTGGACGCATTGAAGGCCTTGAATACAGCGCCGGGCAACCAAGGGTGCGCCGCAGCAATTTCTTTGCGTATGCCCACCACATGCATGATGGGAAAAATACCAGTTCGCCGGTAATAGTCTTTTGCAACGGCGGTGGGGTCGTCAAACAACCAGCCCACATGCGGGTTTTGCAGCGCTGCCCCACTGGGAGGTCGTGGGGCAATAAAGCCGTCAATCTCGCCTGCATCCAGCAACTGAGAAATGGTGGTGCCCTCGGGTGCCGCCTCCACGTTAACACCTGCGGGGAGATTCAATTTGATTTTTTCGGGGCGGCCGGGCGTGTCGATGCCACCTCTGACCCAAGTCACGTCCTCAGGGTGAATGCCGTAGTCGTCTTGCAAAATGGAGCGCGCCCAAACAATGGCGGTGAGTTGGTATTCCGGGATGCCCACCCGTTTACCTTTGAGGTCTTGTGGGGTACGAATGCGGTCTTTGCGCACATAAATCGAGGTGTGACGAAACGCCCTAGACAAAAACACCGGCACGGCAATGTAGGGGCAGTCGCCCTGAGCGTGCTTGACCAAATAACTCGAAAAGGACAACTCGGTGATGTCAAAGTCACGGCTGCGCATGGCTCTGAAAAACATCTCTTCGGGACTGAGCAGCATATACACCGGATCACAGCCATCAATTTGCACCCGCCCGTCAAATAAGGCGCGGTTGCGGTCGTAGTCGCCCATGGCGATGGAAATCTGAAGTTGGCTCATGATGCGGAGATAGGTTGGGTTGAAAACTGACGCCAGTCCGTCGTTTTAGGAATGATGCTCTGAAACGAGCAGACCTCTTTGGGGATCGATAAGTCGCCGGTACCAATAGCCGGCTGTCCTTGCTCAAAAGCATTTACAGCGTTCAACATTTGTTTGCGAAATTCCACCACCGCCAAGTCGCTGGCACCCAAGCGCTCTTGGGTGCGGTCAGCCATGGCGCCCATGGTGATCCACATGGCAATGTCTTGATTGGGGAAACCTTTGATACCCGTGAAATTACCCGCTTTCATGGCTTGGCGGTCCTGCCAGAACCGGTTGTCTATATTGCGCAGCGGCCGGTAATTGGCGTCTAAGTCCACGCCAATTTGCTGCCTTAGAAACTTGCGCCAAGTCTCGTTTTCCGGGGTTTGCGAGGGGTGCCCCCAGGCAATGAAATAAAAAGCCGTGGTGTGGTCATCCACCGGCACATTCACGTTCGCAATGTTGTAGAGGTTGTTGGGCGGAATCAAAACAGTCCAAGGGGCTACAAAGACTGTGGTGCGCACGTAGTCGTGGGTTTGGGCATTAAAAATAGGCCTGCGAATCGCCGCATACCTGAAACCATAGTCCCCCAGTTGCACCTGCAAGCGGGGTGCTTTGTCCGTGGATGGGCGCAGCCAGGTGTCGGTGTTGGCTTCAGCGCCGTTTACCCGCGCGGGCACCATGTCGGAACTGTGCAGGCTGGAACTGTGCGCAGAGTCTATGGCGCCCTCCAATATTTGCGCCCAGTTAACGGGAAGAATGGCTTTGGCAATGGTGACGCGCACCTCTGTGTTGGGTGCCCAAGGCGGGGGTGTGAATTCTGGCTGTGAGTCGGCAGGCCCCATGTAAGACCAAACCATGCCGCCCCATTCTTTGACGGGATAGGCCGTGTGCTGAACTTTTTGTGCCAAGCCGCTGGCCTCAGGTTCAGAGGGCATTTCGGTGACTTGCCCCGAAATATTGAGCTTCCATCCGTGGTACAGGCAACGAAGGCCGCCTTCTTCATTTCGGCCCAAAGCCAACGATGCCCCTCGGTGGGGGCAACGCTCGTTCATCACGCCCACTTGACCTTCAGTGTCGCGAAATACCACCAAATCCTCACCAAATAGCCGTGCCCGCACGGGAGTGCCATCGGCCTCGGCGACCTCTTCTATCAAACACACGGGCACCCAGTGGCGCCGCATCATTCTGCCCATGGGAGCTTGGTGTTCTACCTGGCACAAGAGTTTGTTTTCTGACTCACTGATCATGGCGACTCCATACTTAGCTTGAGTTTTGCTTATATACCTAAGTATATGGGATGTGGGCTCATCGGGCGGATTGGGGGAGGGCTTTTTGGCCACCGCTGCACCGCTCAATGCCCGCCAAATCCTTACGGGATTGCACACGTTCATACCCGGCCTCAGCCAACAAACGGCGCGTGGCTGGGGCTTGGTCAAACCCGTGTTCCAGCAACAACCAACCCCCGTGCTTCAGACATGCGGCGGCAGTGGACACGATGTGTTTGATGGCGTGCAGTCCATCCCCACCAGAAACCAACGCCAAAGCGGGTTCGTGCTGCAGGGAGGTCAGGTGCGCGTCCCCTAAGGGAATGTAGGGTGGGTTGGATACGATCAAGTCAAAGTTTTCATGGATGCCATCAAGCCAGTTGCCTTGGCGAAACTTCACGTTCAGGTTCAGATCTTGTGCATTGCGCTGAGCCAGTTCAAGCGCGGTGGGGCTCCAGTCCAAGGCTTGAACACGGGCATCAGGTCGCGCATGCTGAATAGCCAAAGCCACGGCGCCGCTCCCAGTTCCCAAGTCCATGACTGAGGGTTGTGTGTTGGGGGAGGTACTTGGGACCGAGTTTAAAGTTTCCAGCGCCCACAGCACCAAGGTTTCAGTGTCAGGCCTGGGGTCCAGAACATGGTTGTTTATATGAAGTTTCAGACCGAAAAACTCTTTGCAGCCCACGATGTAGGCCACAGGCTCCTGGTTCAAACGGCGTTGCGTGAAGATTTCAAATCGTTGGAGCTGAGCTTGGTTCAAAACCAACGACTGATGGGTGAGGAGCCAGGCTCGTGCATGGATCGATTGGGATAGCGCATGCAACAGCAACATTTCCGCTTCTAAACGCGGCAACCCATGGGCTTGCGCCTGCAGCAAGGCTTCGTGAACGCACAGGGTCATAGCGCTGGATTACAGCTGGCTGTTCTCAAGGGCAGCCAATTGCTGCTTTGCCTCATAAGCTTGCAAAGCTTCCACCACATCACCCAAGTCGCCTTCCATGACGGCCAACAATTTGTAAAGCGTGAGGTTGATGCGGTGATCTGTCAAACGCCCTTGCGGAAAGTTGTAGGTGCGGATACGGTCACTTCGGTCTCCACTGCCGATCAGACTCTTGCGTTCGGCGGCATCTTTGGCAGCTTGCTCCGAGCGTTCTTTTTCCTGGATGCGCGCTGTCAACACCCTCAGGGCTTGGGCTTTGTTGCTGTGCTGACTCCGTCCATCTTGACATTCCGCCACGATGCCCGTGGGCAAATGGGTGATGCGCACCGCGGAGTCGGTTTTGTTGATGTGCTGGCCTCCGGCGCCGCTGGCGCGAAAAGTATCTATCCGCAAGTCTGAGGGGTTGATTTTGATGGCCTCAGCTTCATCAGGTTCAGCCAACACTGCCACCGTACAGGCGCTGGTGTGGATGCGACCTTGCGTTTCAGTAGCGGGCACACGCTGCACCCGATGCCCGCCCGATTCAAACTTCAAAAAGCCGTAGGGGCCTGTACCAGCTGCGCCGCCTTGTCCCTCAACGCGAAGCACCACCTCTTTGTAACCGTTGAGTTCGCTTTCCGATGCGTTGATGATTTCGGTTTTCCATCCCCTGGCATCGCAATAGCGGGTGTACATCCTTGCCAAATCAGCGGCAAAGAGGGTGGATTCATCGCCGCCCGTACCCGCCCTGATTTCAATAAACGCATTGCGTGCATCGTCTGGGTCTTTGGGCAGGAGCATGCGCTGGAGTTCGGCTTCCAAGCCTGCCATTTCTTGCTCAGCAGAGCTTTGCTCTTCCAGCGCCATGTCTGACAGCTCGGGGTCGGTCAGCATCTCAAGGGCAGTTGCCAAATCTTGTTCGCGTTCTTGATAACGCGCCCACCTTGAAGCCACCGCAGTCACTTCGGTGTGCTCGCGCGACAGCGCCAAAAACTGGGTCATGTCTTGCATGATGTCCGCACGCGAAAGCAAAAAGTTCAGCTCTTCCACCCTTTGGGTGTAGCGGTCTAGCTGTTGTCTTAAGAAAGGCTTCATCAGCGCGATTTGCGCAAAAAGAATTGTCTGATGGCCTCGCCAGCCCGCTCCCGGACTTCCGCATCGCTGGCCCGAAGCTCAGCCAAGGGGCCGTGCAACATTTTTTGGGTCAGTCCTTTAGATAGGGCCTCGAGCACGGCCTCCAAAGGCTCCCCCTTGGCCAGCGCTTTGCGGGCTTTGGCCAGCTCGGTTTGACGCCATTCTTCGGTTTGCTCCTGAAGTTGCTGTATCAACGGGACCACGCCGGTGACGGGGTCTCGCTGATCCAGCCAATTCACGAAGCTTTGCACGCCAGCGTCAATGATGGCCTCTGCCTTGGCTACTGCAGCTTGGCGATTGGCCTGGCCCGTTTGCACCACGCTGGCCAAATCGTCCACGGTGTAGAGGTAGACGTCAGACAATTCTTTGACCTGAGGTTCTATGTCGCGCGGCACCGCCAAATCCACCATGAACATGGGCCGGTGGCGTCGCAGCCTGAGGGCCTTTTCTACGGCGCCCAAACCGATAAGGGGCAGGGTGCTGGCGGTGCAGCTGATGACGGCGTCAAATTCATGAAGGCGATTGGGCAAATCCGATAAGGGCATCACCTGGGCACCCAGCTGAGCGGCAAGTTGTTCGCCTCGGTCCAGCGTGCGGTTGGCTATGACCATGCTTTTAGGGTGTCTGGCCGCAAAATGGGTGGCGGCCAACTCAATCATGTCGCCCGCACCAACAAACAGCACCCGAATGTCTTTGATGTCTTCAAAAATTTGAGCGGCCAAGCGCACCGCTGCTGCAGCCATACTGATGGAATGTGCCCCAATTTCTGTGGAGCTGCGCACCTCTTTGGCAACCGCAAAAGAACGCTGAAACAGCTGGTTGAGTGTTTGCCCCAAAGCGCCCACCTCTTCAGCGGCGCGCACCGCGTCTTTGAACTGGCCCAATATTTGGGGTTCGCCCAGCACCATTGAGTCCAAGCCGCTTGCCACACGAAACGCATGACGCGCAGCCATGCTGCCTTCCAAGGTGTAGGTGTGCAACTTCAGGGCGTCGCTCGAGACACCCCCGCTTTGCGCCAGCCAGTGCAGGGTAGGGGTAATTTCTGGCGCATCGCTGGCGCAATAAATTTCGGTACGGTTGCAAGTGCTCAAAATGGCCGCCTCAGGCGGTTTGGAGAGCGCGCTTCGAAGGCCTTGAACGGAGGGTCCGATTTGGTCCACTGCAAAGGCAAAGCGCCCCCGCAAGTCGAGCGGAGCTGTGTGGTGATTGATGCCTAACGCCCAGACTGCCATGTGTGATTTTTTACCGGATTATAAAATTGCACAATGTTTCAAGCACCAAGCATCCATATCAGGGAACCTATGCCATGAACCTGTTGGATCAGTTGGTGCATGTGTTTTATTTTGGAGCTCCCGCTGTCTTTTTGGCCTTGGCACTACCCGCTTGTGTCAGGCTGTTCAGATGGCGTCAGCGAACCACTTGGTCGTGGTCCATCCAAGCCTTGCTGATTTTTTTGACTGGGTTGAGCGTATTGTGTGTGGGATTTTGGCAGTTCGGTGCCGACGGGAAAATGACCACTTATGCTGCGATGGTGCTAACCGCCGCTAGCGTTCAATGGTTGATGAGCTGAGTTTCTCGAAAACACATCCATACGGTCGGTGATGAGGCTTTGGATTCCCCAATCCATCAGTTGCTGAGCCACCTCGGGTTCATTAACGGTGTAGCTCACACAAGCCAAACCCGCCTGCAATGCTTCATGGGCACGTAACTTTGTCCACATGCTTGAGTGCCCCACGATCGCGCAACACCCCAAGTTCTGGGCATTGACAATCCAATTGGGGTCTGCTTGCGCCAACAATAATGCCCTAGGTAATTCGGGTGCAGCGTCTTGAGCCGCAGATAAAGCCTTTAAGTCAAAAGAACTTAAAAGGGGGTGGGTTCTGAGGGGATGGTCTTCAGGAGGCTGGTCCTGACGATGCCGGTCGGTCTGAGCCCTCCAATGGGCTTGCACGGCATTGGCCACGGCCCTTCCAGTGCTGGCAGATTCTCCTAGGTTGGGTTTGATTTCAAAATTCACCAACGCTTCGGGCTGCGACTGGGTGCAAAACTCCATCACTTGTGCCAAGCTGGGTATCGGAGTGTCTGAAAAGGCGGATGAATGCCAACTCCCCGCATCGAGCCTCTGAAGTTCAGGCCAAGTCAAGGCATTTGAAGCATGCGGCTGTCCTGTGGTGCGAAGCAGCAGATCGTCGTGCATCAAATAAGGCACACCCTCTTTGGACAGCCTTACATCACACTCAAACATCCTGAAGCCCATCGTCACGCCCATTTGAATGGCCTTCAGCGTGTTTTCTGGCGCGCTAAGGCCTGCACCGCGGTGTGCGATCCATTGGGGGTAAGGCCAAGGCCGATCTAGGGTCATCCCACATTATGTGAGGCCCAATTGGAGGGGCTGGGGTAACATCCATTGTTCAATGAACGCTCCCCTACGTCCCCATTTGTTGGCCCGTCCGCCGCAAGCTCCGGATTCCGACCACGAACGCATTCGTGAGATTCCCTACAACTACACCTCCTTTTCAGACCGCGAAATTGTGATGCGCCTGCTTGGCAGTCGTGCCTGGGAGGTGCTGAACCAGCTGCGGCAAGAGCGCCGAACCGGGCGTTCTGCACGCATGCTTTACGAGGTACTGGGTGACATTTGGGTGGTGCAGCGCAATCCTTATTTGCAAGATGACTTGCTTGACAACCCCAAGCGTCGCCAAATGCTCGTGGACGCCTTGCATCACCGCTTGGGTGAAGTTGAAAAGCGTAGAACCCGCAGTGAACCTTCTGCGGATCAGGCCAGCGATCCTCTTGAATCCTCAGATCGCCAAACAAGACGCGACGCCTTGGTGGGCGAGCTGCTGCAAGCCGCAAGCTTGGCGGTTAAACAATTTGATGCGTCTTTGCGCCAAACTGCTGATTTACGTCGCAAAGCCATGCGTGTGTTGGGTAGGTTGACCGCTAAACACAATGTCAAGTTTGATGCCCTCAGCCGGGTATCACACGTCACCGACGCCACAGACTGGCGCGTGGAGTACCCCTTTGTGGTGCTCACCCCCGATACCGAAACCGAAATGGCGTGTTTGGTTCAGGGGTGTACCGAGCTGGATCTGACCATCATTCCACGTGGCGGCGGTACTGGATACACCGGCGGAGCAGTGCCCTTGTCATGGAAAAGCGTGGTCATCAACACCGAAAAGCTCGAAGCTATGTCTGGGGTTGAAATGACCCAGCTGCCCGGCCTGGATCATCCTGTGCCAACACTTTGGACAGAAGCTGGTGTGGTCACCCAGCGCGTGGCCGATGCGGCCGAGCAGGCCGGATTTGTATTTGCGGTGGACCCTACATCGGCGGAAGCGTCATGCATTGGCGGCAACATTGCCATGAATGCAGGTGGCAAAAAGGCCGTACTGTGGGGTACGGCGTTAGACAATTTGGTCAGCTGGCGCATGGTCACTCCCGATGCCCTATGGTTAGAAGTGACCCGAATTGGTCACAACTTGGGCAAGATTCACGATGTAGAGATGGCCAGCTTTGAGCTCAAGTATTTCAAAGCTGATGGCAAAACCCATTTGCGTACTGAGCGCTTGGATATTTCGGGTGCTCGTTTTCGCAAAACCGGTCTGGGTAAAGACGTCACCGACAAATTTTTGAGTGGTTTACCCGGCATTCAAAAAGAAGGCTGTGACGGCCTGATCACCAGCGCACGCTGGGTGTTGCACCGCATGCCCACCCACACCCGCACAGTGTGCCTGGAGTTTTTTGGGCATCCACGAGACGCTGTGCCCAGCATTGTGGAAATCAAAGACTACATGTTTGCGCTGGCTAAATCAGCGGGTGATCAACCCAGGGTGTTGCTTGCTGGTTTGGAGCACCTCGACGACCGCTACTTGCGCGCCGTGGGGTACGCCACCAAGAGCAAACGCGGTGGTTTGCCCAAAATGGTGCTCATTGGCGACATTGCGGGAGACGACCCCGACGCCGTGGCCAAAGCCACCTCTGAGGTGGTGCGCATTGCCAACTCGCGCAATGGCGAGGGCTTCATTGCCGTCAACCCCGATGCACGCAAAAAATTCTGGCTTGACCGCAAGCGCACAGCAGCCATTTCCAGGCACACCAACGCCTTCAAAATCAATGAAGACGTGGTGATTCCCCTGCACCGCATGGCCGAATACACCGATGGCATTGACCGCATCAACATCGAGCTGAGCCTGCACAACAAACTGCGTTTGTGCGCTGAGTTGGAGGCGTTTTTCAAGCGTGTTGATTTGGTCAAGCTTTTGGATTTGTCGCGTCAAGATGACGGTAGCCATGTCTCCTCTGGGGACTTGCTGGACGAGCGCTTGGTTTCTGCCCAGAGCTTGGTGAAGCAGGTGCGGGCCCAATGGCAAGACTGGTTCAACCGCATTGATGAGCTTTTCAGCCCCTTGCAAGACCACTCTTTGCGGGCCAGCTGGAAGTTGCAATTGCTCAAGCCCTTGGGTGATGTGTTCACGGGCAGCGCCTTTGAGCCTTTGATGTTGGAGGTCAAGGCCATACACCAGCGTGTGCTCAAGGGCAAGGTTTGGATCGCTTTGCATATGCACGCTGGTGATGGCAATGTGCACACCAACATTCCAGTCAACAGCGACGACTACGACATGCTGCAAATGGCCCATGGCGCGGTCAAGCGCATCATGGCCTTGGCCCGGTCTTTGGATGGCGTCATTTCGGGCGAACACGGCATTGGCATTACCAAGCTGGAGTTTTTGAGCGACGCAGAGTTGCAGCCCTTTGCCGAATACAAAATGCGCGTGGACCCCAAGGGACACTTCAACCGCGGCAAGTTGATGCGCGCGAGCCAGAAAGATGACCATGTTGCAGGCAATGAAGCCAGCCGTTCGGCCGACCTCACCCAAGCCTACACCCCCAGTTTTGGCCTCATGGGGCATGAATCCCTCATCATGCAGCAGTCGGATATAGGCAACATTGCCGATAGCATTAAAGATTGCCTGCGATGCGGCAAATGCAAACCCGTGTGCTCCACCCATGTACCACGCGCCAATTTGTTTTACAGCCCTCGCGACAAAATTTTGGCGACCTCCTTGCTGATTGAGGCCTTTTTGTATGAAGAGCAAACTCGCCGTGGGGTGAGCATCAAACATTGGCAAGAGTTTGAAGACGTGGCCGACCACTGCACGGTGTGCCACAAATGCGAGGCGCCTTGCCCGGTCAAAATTGACTTCGGCGATGTCACCATGGCCATGCGCAACTTGCTTCGCAAAATGGGGCAAAAGTCGTTCAGGCCGGGCCAAGCGGTTGCAATGGCTTTTTTAAATGCTACCAATCCAAAAGCCATCAACCTCATGCGCTCTGCCATGGTGGATGTGGGCTTCAAAGCCCAACGCTTGGCGAACGACCTTTTCGCACGTCTGGCGCGCCGCCAAACCCAGCAACCCCCCGCTACTTTAGGACCGGCTCCAATCAAAGAGCAGGTGATTCACTTCATTAACAAAAAAATGCCTGCGGGCTTGCCCAATAAAACGGCGCGTGCCTTGTTGGATATTGAAGACGCCAAATACGTGCCCATCATCCGCAACCCCGCCACAACGGCTTCGGACTCTGAGGCCGTGTTTTACTTTCCGGGCTGCGGGTCAGAGCGTCTCTTTAGCCAAGTGGGCTTGGCCACCCAAGCCATGTTGTGGCACAGCGGTGTCCAAACCGTGTTGCCGCCTGGCTATTTGTGTTGCGGCTATCCGCAGCGCGGGTCGGGCCAGCAAGACAAGGCCGACCAAATCATCACCGACAACCGAGTGTTGTTCCACCGTGTAGCCAACACCCTGAACTATCTGGACATCAAAACTGTGGTGGTGAGTTGTGGCACCTGTTATGACCAGTTGCAAGGTTACAAGTTTGAAGACATTTTTCCAGGCAGCCGTATTGTGGACATACATGAGTTTTTGCTTGAAAAAGGCGTTGTTTTGGATGCCACCACTGGCCAAGGCGCGTATTTGTTTCACGACCCCTGCCACAGCCCCATGAAGCTGCAGGAGCCCTTAAAAACCGTGAAGTCTTTGCTTGGGGACAATGTGCTCAAAAGCGAGCGCTGCTGTGGAGAGTCCGGTACCTTGGGTGTCACGCGTCCCGACATTTCCACCCAAGTGCGTTTTCGCAAAGAAGCCGAATTGCTTAAGGGGGCCGAGGCGCTTCGCGCCAAGTCCTCAGAACCTCTGGACAACATCAAAATTCTCACCAGCTGTCCGAGCTGTTTGCAGGGTCTCTCGCGTTATGGAAATGACCTGAACAATGGCCTGCTGGAGGCCGACTACATCGTGGTGGAAATGGCCCGCCGCATTTGGGGCGAGAACTGGATGCCCGAATACATTGCTCAAGCCAACTCCGGTGGTATTGAGCGGGTCTTGGTTTGACACTGGCCGTCAACTCTTGCCCACTGTGCCAGACCGTGGCCGGCTTGCTGGTGGTACGAGCCGAGCGTTTTCGGGTAGTGCGTTTGCTGGATGCCCAATTTCCAGCCTACTACCGCCTGATCTGGAACGAGCATGTGCCTGAGTGGACAGAATTAACGCCCCTGCACCGAGGCGAATGCATGCATGCAGTTGCCGCAATAGAAATTGTTTTACGCTCAGAACTACAGCCCACCAAGGTCAACTTGGCCTCCTTTGGCAACTTAGTGCCGCACCTGCACTGGCACGTCATGGCCAGATTTGACTGGGATACACACTTTCCAGAGCCGTATTGGGGGCAACCGCAACGACCGGCCAACCAGGCCAAGCTTCAAGACTTGACCGACCGAATGCCTGAAATTGATGCAGCTATGGCTTTGGCAATTTAATTTATCCTGACGGTTTCAAACAAGGACCACTTTCATGGCTGGCTTAAAACAAGGCTCCCCGACTCCGACCGACATCACCCTGCATGGCGCCTCCAAAGTGCTGCAAATCAGTTTTTCGGATGGCGCAGAGTTCCGAATTCCGTTTGAGCTGATGCGTGTGTATTCACCTTCGGCTGAAGTGCAGGGCCATGGACCTGGGCAAGAGGTATTGCAAACTGGCAAGCGGGGAGTGAGTATTGTCCAGCTGGAGCCCGTTGGTCACTATGCGGTGCAACCTACGTTTTCGGATGGTCATGATAGCGGTATTTTTTCTTGGACGTACCTTTACCATTTGGGATCCGAGCAAGAAAAGCTTTGGGCAGATTACGAGGCCCGATTGAAAGCAGCGGGCATGGGGCGCGACGACCCCATGCCCCAGAATGCAAGCCACAGCTGCTCCACCCATTGATGCCATGACTCAAACCCATTTTGGTTTTCAGACCGTAGACGCTGCCGAAAAAGCACAGCGTGTGCGCGGTGTCTTTGATTCTGTAGCTGCCAACTACGACCTCATGAACGACCTCATGTCTTTGGGTTTGCACAGAGCATGGAAAGCCTACACTGTGGCCTTGGCTGGCCTTAAGTTTGGCGATAGGGTGTTGGATATTGCGGGGGGAACCGGCGATTTGGCCCAAGCATTTGCCAAACGCGTGGGGGCCTCCGGGCAGGTGGTGCATACCGACATCAATGCCGCCATGCTCAGCATTGGACGCAACCGCTTACTGGATAAGGGCGTGGCTTTGCCCACCGTGGTGTGTGATGCAGAACATTTGCCATTTCCTGACCAATATTTTGATCTGGTGAGCGTGGCCTTTGGCCTGCGCAACATGACCGATAAAGACCTGGCCCTTCAAGAAATGTGCCGTGTGCTCAAACCCAAGGGCAAGCTGTTGGTGCTGGAGTTTTCTAAAGTAGCACCACCTTTAGAAAAATTTTACGACTGGTACTCCTTTAAGGTGTTGCCAAGATTGGGGCAATGGATTGCCAAAGATGCTGCAAGCTACCAGTACTTGGCCGAGTCCATTCGCATGCACCCTAACCAAGATGAGCTCAAGCAGATGATGCAAGCCTCAGGCTTTGGACATGTGGATGTGCACAACTTGAGTGCGGGTGTGGTGGCCTTGCATTTCGGCATCAAGTGCTAAGCCCCTACTGAACGTAGCCCAATACCACCCACAGCGCACCATAAAGGCGTACTATTTTGGGGTTCGCTTGACCTATAGGAGATGTCATGAAATCGTTTCTCAGAATTTTTACTTTGTCTTTGACCTTAGCCTTCATGTTGGGAGCGGGTCACGTTCAAGCCAAACGCATGGGTGGCGGCCAGTCGGCTGGCAAACAATCTCACAACGTGAATCAGCAGGCTGCGCCTGCGCAAAGCGCCCCAGCTTCAGCCAAACCTGCGACCGCAGCCGCTCCAGCTGCTGCTCCAGCGCCACGCCGCCCTTGGGGTGCCATGTTGGGCGGTTTGGCCGCTGGTTTGGGTTTGGCTTGGTTGGCCAGCTCTTTAGGTTTGGGTGCTGAATTTGGCGAGTTTTTAATGTTTGCGCTGTTGGCCTTGGTCATCATGGTGGCAATTGGGTGGTTCATGCGTCGCCGCGCGGCTCAGAACCAGCTCCAAAATCAGCCTACCTTTGCCTACCAAGGGGCCAACGTTGGCACGGCCGATACTTTGCAACCTGGCTACAGGCCCGAAAACGTAGGCAACGACGCCTCTGCCCGCCCTTGGGAACGGCACCAAGCCTCTTTTGAAACTTCTGGCTACAACGGCCGTCCTCAAAGCAGCCAAGGTATCGTTATCGGTTCCGGTTTGGCCACGCCATCTTCCACTTGGTCAATTCCCGAAGGTTTTGACACCGAAGGTTTTGTGGCCGCTGCAAAAGTCAATTTTGTGGACATGCAGGCTGCTTGGGATAAAGCCGATTTGGTTACCTTGCGCGCCATGATGACCGACGACATGTTGGAAGAAATGCGTCAGCAACTGGCCGACCGCGAATCCCATACGGGCGGCGTCTTAAACCATACCGATGTGGTCATGATCGATGCCAAATTGCTGGGTATTGAAGACTTGGGCAGCGATTACATGGCCAGCGTAGAGTTCTCCGGCATGATCCGCGAAGAACCCTCTGCCGGTCCTAGCCCTTTCCGCGAAGTCTGGAATTTGGTCAAACCTAAGTCCGGTCAAGGCGGTTGGTTGGTGGCCGGCGTTCAGGCGCTGCAATAAGCAAATTGCATGAATAATCGGGGGCTATGAACATCAAGCCCCCGATGTCGTTTGTAGACGACGTATTTTTTTCCATCACACGACAATTCCAGCCGCCCGCATGGGCCACGCTCGAGGTTCAACGGCGATTGTTGTTGCTTGTGAACCACGTTCTGATGCAAGAGCCCGAAGCCATGAACCGCCTGGCGCGCCAAAAAGGCCGATGCCTGGTGATGCAGTGGAACCAATGGTCTCTTGCGGTCCGCATCACGCCAGCCGGTTTGTTCGATGTGTTGCCTCCATCTGAATGGAACACCCCGGGCTCAGGGGATTTGATGTTGTGGATCACCGAAACTTCGCCGAGCAGCCTTGTTCAAACCCTCATGACTGGCCAAAAACCTCCGGTGCGTATTGAGGGCGATGTCCAGCTCGCCGCCGATATCAACTGGCTGTTTGACCATGTGCACTGGGATATTGAAGAAGATGTGGCCAAGCTCTTGGGTGACGCGACAGCTTATGCTTTGGGTCGAGCGGTGCGGCGAGCCCAAGCAGCCCTGCTGCAGCTGATGGACCGGATCAAAGGCGCAGTTGCCACCCCAGGCTCAAACCATTCATGAGCAAACTGCTGCGCGGCGTTTTCATCCTTTGGGTGGTGTTTCGCTTTGGCCTTGATGAGCTGCTGCTCAGCAGCTTCAAGCATCCCAGCCTCAGGATTCTCACGCGCATATTGACTCTGGGGCGCAGCTTTCGCACACCCCGCGGCCAGCGTTTGCGCGAAGCTTTGGAAGCCCTGGGCCCTATTTTTGTGAAATTTGGGCAAGTGCTTTCCACCCGCCGCGACCTGTTACCCCCCGATATTGCTGAAGAGCTGGCGCGGCTCCAAGATCGCGTACCGCCCTTCTCCTCCGACGTGGCCGTTGCCACCATTGAGCGGGCGTTTGGCAAAAAAGTGGACGACATATTCAGTGCCTTTGAGCGCACTCCGGTGGCCAGCGCCTCTATCGCCCAAGTGCACTTTGCCCGCCTCAAAACCCGCGAGGGTGTAGAGCGTGATGTGGCCGTCAAGGTGCTTCGCCCCGGGATGTTGGGGGCCATTGAGAAAGACTTGCGCCTATTGCGCATGATGGCATCTTGGTTAGACGCTTTGTCTGCTGAAGGCAAGCGCTTAAAGCCTCGTGAAGTGGTGGCCGAGTTTGACAAATACCTTCATGATGAACTGGACTTGGTGCGCGAAGCTTCCAGTGCGGCCCAGTTGCGGCGTAACATGGCGGGCCTGAATTTGGTCATGATTCCTGAAATGTTTTGGGACTACTGCCACAGTGAAGTCATTGTGATGGAGCGCATGAACGGAGTGCCTATAAGCCAAACGGACCGGCTAAAGGCTTCGGGCGTGGACATGAAAAAGCTGGCTCGCGATGGCATCACCCTCTTCTTTACCCAAGTGTTTCGCGACGGGTTTTTTCATGCCGACATGCACCCCGGCAACATTCAGGTCAGCATAGAGCCCTCTTCTTTGGGGCGCTACATCTCCTTAGACTTTGGCATTGTGGGGACTCTCACCGAGTACGACAAAGAGTATTTGGCCCAAAACTTCACGGCTTTTTTCAGGCGCGATTACAAGCGCGTTGCCGAGCTGCACATTGAGTCCGGTTGGGTGCCCGCCAGCACTCGTGTCGACGAGCTAGAAGCTGCAGTTCGCGCTGTGTGCGAACCCTATTTTGATCGTCCCTTAAAGGAGATTTCGCTGGGTATGGTGCTGATGCGTTTGTTTCAAACCTCGCGCCGCTTCCAAGTGGAAATTCAGCCGCAATTGGTGCTCCTGCAAAAAACACTCCTCAATATTGAAGGCCTAGGCCGAGAGCTTGATCCCGATTTGGATTTGTGGAGCACTGCCAAACCTTTTCTAGAAAAGTGGATGTCCAGCCAAATCGGACCCCGCAAGCTTTGGGATGAGTTGCTCAACCAAGCGCCCCGCTACGCCAAGATGCTGCCCGAGCTGCCCCGCTTGCTTCACCATTACCTGCAACAGGGCAGTAACCCGCATAGGCAGCAGTTGCAAGAGCTCTTGGCCGAGCAGCGCAAAACCAACCGTTACTTGCAGGGCTTGATGTATGTCGGTGCGGGTTTTGCTTTAGGTGTGTTGGCCGTCCAGTTGTTTTTTAATGTGTCGTTCAGCTCTTTGTAGCGAACGGGTCAGCTCCAACTTCAAACGGAGGATCAAGTGCTGTTGACTCTGGTGTTTTTGTATTTGCTGGTCACGATTGCCATAGGTCTAGTGGCTGCAAGGCGCGTCAAAAATTCATCTGACTTTGCGGTGGCGGGGCGGCAACTGCCTCTCATCATGATTGTCACCACCACTTTTGCCACGTGGTTTGGCTCTGAAACCGTGCTGGGCATTCCCGCCAAATTTGTCAACGGCGGTTTGGGTCATGTGGTGGAAGATCCGTTTGGTTCGGCCAGTTGCCTCATCTTGGTGGGTGTGTTTTTTGCGGCGCGTTTGTACCGCATGAACCTGCTCACCATCAGCGACTTCTTTCGCGAGCGTTTTGGTCGGAGCGTTGAAGCCGTGTGCTCCATCATCATCATGCTGAGCTACCTGGGGTGGGTGTCGGCCCAAGCCACCGCTTTAGGGCTGGTGTTCAACCTCTTGTCTGGGGACGTGATTTCGGTGCCTGTGGGTATGGTGATTGGCGTGGTCTCTATCTTGGCTTACACGCTGTTTGGCGGTATGTGGTCAGTGGCCATTACCGATTTCATGCAAATGATCATTTTGGTGGTGGGCTTGAGCATCCTGGCAGTGTTTGCCAGCGACATGGCTGGTGGTGCCGGTAAGGTTTTGGAGCTGGCCTCGAGCCGAGATTTATTCAACTTTTGGCCTGAGCCCAGTTTGAAGGATGTGCTGTTTTTTGTGGCCGCAGCCATCACCATAATGTTGGGCTCCATTCCTCAGCAAGATGTGTTCCAGCGTGTTATGTCGGCCGACAGTGAGCGCTCCGCCACCCGAGGTCCCATCATAGGGGGCCTATGCTACGGCCTGTTTGCTTTTGTACCCATGTTTTTAGTGACCAGTGCGCTCATCATCATGCCTGAGCGTGCTCAAGATTTGCTGGCGGACGACCCGCAAAAAGTATTGCCCACTCTGGTCATGGAAAAAATGCCCTTTGTGATGCAGGTGCTGTTTTTTGGGGCCTTGTTGTCAGCCATCAAATCCTGCGCTTCGGCCACTTTGCTGGCACCCAGCGTCACGTTTGTGGAAAACATCTGGCGTCCTTGGCGGCCGCACATGAGCGACCGCCAAGAGCTCTTCACCATGCGCATCACTTTGGTTGTGTTCAGCGCCTTGGTATTGGCCTACGCCATTCAAATGCAGGGCACCTCGATTTACGAAATGGTGTCGAGCGCTTATCAGGTCACCTTGGTGGGCGCGTTTGTGCCTTTGGTTTGCGGCTTGTATTGGCATCGCGCCACCACCCAAGGTGCAGTGTTTTCCATTACGTTGGGTGTGTTGACTTGGGGGGTGCTTTTGCTTACCCCTGCCGGTGAAGAGTTTCCCGCGCAACTGGCTGGTCTATTGGCTGCATTCTTGGGCATGGTGACGGGCTCCCTGGCGCCTCAGGTCATTGCAAATGCGCATGGCAGCCACCACCGTTGGCCGGTGAGGAGCCCTTGAAGCCCTTGAAATAGGCTCTGAAGCCTATAATTTACGGTTTTGCCTCATCAACGTAAGCTCTGTTATGCCCATTTATGCCTACAAGTGTGAATCCTGTGGATTCACCAAAGATGTTTTGCAAAAAATCTCTGACCCCTTGCTGACCCAGTGCCCTGCCTGTCACCAAGAATCATTCCAAAAGCAACTCACAGCAGCGGGTTTTCAGCTCAAAGGTTCTGGTTGGTATGTGACCGATTTTCGAGACGGTAACAAGGCAACAGTCTCTGAAGCTGGGGGAGCCGATTCGGGCAAACCTGCTGGTTCTGATGGAGCCGCTGACGGTGCCAAATCGGAGACCAAATCTGAAACCAAGAGTGAAGTCAAGACAGATTCCAAGACGACTTCAAGTACCGAGTCCAAAGCCTCAACCCCTGCGCCCAAGTCAGATTCGGGTTCTAGTTCTGGCACGGCCAGCACCACAAGCTGATTCTTGCCTTCACCTATTTAAGGACTTTTTTTATGAGCAAGCTTCGTAAATGGTTGTTTTCCGGCTTGCTGGTGCTGGTGCCCCTGATCATCACCTTGTGGGTGATTGACTGGGTGGTGTCCACCTTAGATAAATCTCTAGCCATATTGCCCAAAGCATGGCAGCCCGATCAGTACCTAGGCTTGCATATTCCGGGCCTTGGGGTGGTGTTCGCCTTGGTGGTGGTTTTGACCATTGGGGCTTTGGCGTCCAACTTTATTGGCCGGCAGTTGGTCACATGGTGGCATGCTCTATTGCACCGTATCCCGGTGGTGCGCTCCATTTATTCTGGGGTGAAACAGGTTTCAGACACCTTGTTTTCTGAAAAAGGCAATGCCTTTCGCAAAGCCGTGTTGGTGCAATTTCCACGCGAGGGCATGTGGACCATTGGTTTTTTAACGGGTAAGCCCGGTGGCGAACTGCTACAACACCTTGGAAGCGAGCACATCAGCCTTTACGTACCCACCACGCCCAATCCCACAGGGGGTTATTTTGTGATGGTCAAGGCCACAGACTGCATAGAACTGGAAATGAGTGTGGATGAGGCGCTGACTTATGTGGTGTCCATGGGGGTGATTGTCCCGGTTACTCACGGACCTTCAGCCCAAGCGGCAACTCCAAGTATCCAGAGTTAAACCTCATAACTTTATTTTCAAATTCTCACGAAAGAAGTCTCATGTCCATGCGTTCTCACTACTGCGGTTTGGTCAACGAAGCGCTTCTGGGTCAAGAAGTCAGTCTGTGCGGTTGGGTTAATCGACGTCGCGACCATGGTGGCGTGATCTTCATTGACTTGCGCGACCGTGAAGGCTATGTGCAGGTTGTATGTGACCCCGACCGTGCCGACATGTTCAAGGTGGCAGAAGAGATCCGCAATGAATTTTGTGTGCAAATCAAAGGCTTGGTGCGCACCCGCCCTGAGGGCACTACCAATGACGCGCTCAAAAGCGGCAAGGTAGAGGTCTTGTGCCATGAACTGCAAGTGCTCAACCCATCCGTCACGCCTCCTTTTCAGTTGGATGACGAAAATTTGTCTGAAACCACGCGCCTCACGCACCGTGTGTTGGACCTGCGTCGCCCCTATATGCAAAACAACCTCATGCTGCGTTATCGCGTGGCGATGGAGGTGCGTAAATTTCTGGATGCCCACGGGTTTATAGACATTGAGACGCCCATGCTGACCAAGAGTACGCCCGAAGGTGCACGTGACTACTTGGTGCCCAGCCGTGTGCATGATGGACATTTCTTTGCGCTGCCCCAAAGTCCCCAGCTTTTCAAGCAGCTTCTGATGGTGGCCGGTTACGACCGTTATTACCAAATCACCAAGTGCTTCCGTGACGAAGACTTGCGCGCCGACCGCCAGCCAGAATTCACCCAAATCGATATAGAAACCTCGTTCTTGAGCGAGCAAGACATTCGCGACATGTTCCAAGGCCTGATCAAGTCGGTGTTTTTCAATGTGCTCCATATCGAGCTTGGAGATTTCCCCGTCATGGCCTATGCCGAAGCTATGCACCGCTATGGCTCTGACAAGCCCGATCTGCGCGTCAAGCTGGAATTTGTTGAATTGACCGACGTGATGGGTGACGTGGACTTCAAGGTGTTCTCGGCCCCAGCCCTCATGAAAGGCGGTCGTGTAGTGGCCTTGCGCATTCCTGGCGGCGGCGAGATGAGCCGCGGCGAAATTGATGGCTACACCGAGTTTGTCAAAATTTACGGAGCCAAAGGCTTGGCGTGGATCAAGGTCAACGAGGCTGCCAAGGGCAGAGAGGGTTTGCAATCGCCCATTGTCAAAAACCTGCACGACAAGGCCATTTCCGAAATCATGAGCCGCACCGGCGCTCAGGATGGTGACTTGATTTTCTTTGGCGCAGACAAGGCCAAGGTGGTTAACGACGCTATTGGCGCTTTGCGCCTCAAAATTGGCCACAGTGCGTTCGCCAAAAACCACGGGCTGTTTGAGTCAGGCTGGCGCCCCATGTGGGTGGTGGACTTTCCCATGTTTGAGTTTGACGAGGATGAAAACCGCTGGAGCGCCGTACACCATCCCTTTACAGCGCCTAAAGACGGCCATGAAGACTGGATGGAAACCGCCCCCGAAAAATGCATTGCCAAGGGCTATGACATGGTGCTCAACGGCTGGGAAATTGGTGGCGGCTCAGTGCGTATCCATCGTGCTGACGTGCAAAAGAAAGTGTTTGACGCCCTCAAAATTTCACCTGAAGACGCTCAACAAAAGTTCGGCTTTTTGCTCGACGCTTTGCAGTACGGTGCGCCACCCCACGGCGGGTTGGCCTTTGGCTTGGACCGTATCGTCACCCTGATGACCGGCGCCGAGTCCATTCGTGACGTTATTGCCTTCCCCAAAACCCAGCGGGCTCAATGTTTGTTAACCCAAGCCCCTAGCCCTGTGGATGAAAAGCAGTTGCGCGAGTTGCACATTCGTTTGCGTAACGCGGATGCGCTTAAGGTCGGATAACTTTTACTGCCCTACTTGGCAGTCAGATGAAACCTTTGGCGGAAGCGGTGAGATTCGAACTCACGAACGGTTGCCCGTTGCCGGTTTTCAAGACCGGTGCAATCGACCACTCTGCCACGCTTCCTGTTGTGTGTGCGGTCTACGCAGCAGGCATTCTACTGGCTTAGCTCTGCCTCTTTGAGCTTCAAGCGTCAGGCGCCAAAGGGTGTTGCGCCATCAGTTCAATGGCTTTTACCAAAGACGAATGGTCGGCTTGTGCCAGGCCCAGGGCGGTGCAGGCTTGCATCAACTGGGCGGCACCAGCTGTTTGGGGCAGCGCCATATGGAGTGCTTTGGCGCTTTGAAGGGCCAGGTTCAGGTCTTTTTGGTGCAGGGCCACCCTGAATCCCGGGGTGAAGGTGCGTTTGATCATGCGTTCGGCGTGCACTTCCAAAATGCGCGATGCGGCAAACCCACCCATCAGCGCTTGGCGCACTTTGGCGGGGTCGGCCCCAGCTTTGGAGGCAAAAACCAAGGCTTCGCTCACTGCGGCCAGGTTCAGCGCCACAATAATTTGGTTGGCCACCTTGCAGGTTTGGCCGTCGCCATTGCCGCCAATGAGGGTGATGTTTTTACCCATCAGCTCAAACACAGGGCGTACCCGCTCAAACACCGCCTCTTCTCCCCCTACCATGATGGTGAGCGACGCGGCTTTGGCACCTACTTCCCCGCCCGAGACTGGAGCGTCCAGGTAGTCTGCGCCCATTGCGTTGATACGGCGGGCGAATTCTTTGGTGGCCATGGGGTCGATGGAGCTCATGTCAATGACCACTTTGCGTGCGCCAGATGGGGCTGGTGCCGGCTTAAGTCCCTCAGCCACGCCGTGTTCGCCAAACAGCACGCGCTCTACGTCTGGGGTGTCGGGCACCATCGTGATGATGAGGTCAGCTTGTTCGGCCACACTGGCGGCATTGGGGCAGGCCACGGCCCCGGCTTCCAAAAGCTCTTGTGGCACGCTGTGGCGGGTGTTGGCGTAAAGCTTGTGGCCAGCTTTTAAAAGGTTCAGGGCCATGGGCGCGCCCATGATGCCTAGACCAATAAAACCAATATTCATGGTGGCAGGGGTGGTGGTGCTCATGCTTGTCCTTCAGTGAGGGTGTCGAGTTGAAATTGGCCTGTTTTGTGCCACAGCCATGTGTCGGTGTAAGTCACTTTACCCAGTTTGATGGGCGCAGGAAAAGGTGCGGCATTGCGTACCGTGCGTTCAATTTCAGCCATGACCTCGGGGGCGTGTTTGGGGGCGCGCATCCAGCTGGTGGCCAGCACACGGCCCCTGGCGTCCAACTCAACTTGCAGTACGCCCACTGCATAAAGCAAGGGGGGTAGCTTGCCTTTAAAAATACGTTGGGGGTTTTTGGTGTAAAGATGACTCGCCGCATCGCGCCGGTAAGCCTTGGCAGACACTGCAATCGACACATTTTGGGGTACTGAGGGGACGACCGAAACAGGCGGAGGTGGAGGGGCTGGAGGGGGTGGAGGTGGTGGAGGGGGTGGAGGTTCAGGCGGGGGGGGCACCGGGGGGACAGAAGGAATAGGCGTGGTGCACCCTGCCAAAAAACCACCCGCCAAAGTAGCCAAAGCCAGTGAGGCGACTGAAGCCAGCGCCCAGTGCAGAGAACTTCTGCGGTTGGGTGTGTGCTGCATAGGGTATGGAACCCGTACCTTAAAGAGAGTCAGTCCGCCGTAATGCCAGCACTTTTGATGGTTTTGGCCCAAAACTCGGTTTCGCGTTTGACCAAGGCGTCCAGCGCCTCAGGCGGTTGGTAGCGAATTTCGATGCCAGCAGCGGAGGCGCGTGTTTTGGTGTCGGGCATTTCCATAGCCTGCTTGATGCTGGTGCTCAGCTTGCTGATCACATCAGCCGGTGTGCCCGCTGGCGCAAAAATGCCCACCCATGCTTCCAGCTCAAAACCTTTTAATCCTGCCTCAGCAGTGGTGGGTACATTGGGTACGCCGGGGTGGCGGGTGCCGCCCGCTACTGCCAGACCTTTGAGCTTGCCCGCCTGTATGTGCCCCATCACCGAAGGCGGCGTGGTGATGAACACCTGCACCTGGCCTGAGAGCACATCTTGCACTGCAGGGCCAGACCCGCGGTAGGGAATATGCACCATGCTGGTTTGGGTTTGGGTCTTGAATATTTCAGTGCCAATGTGCGAGAGCGAGCCATTACCCTGTGACGCATAGCTCAAACGCCCGGGGTTGCTTTTCAAATAGCTGATGAATTCGCCCAGCGTGTTGACGGGTACAGAGGGGTGCACTGCAATCACATTGGTGGCGACGGTAATCAACGCCACCGCAGCCAAGTCTTTTTGCGTCCAAGGCAGTTTGGGTGTGAGAGCAGGGTTGCCGACGTGGTAAGCTGAATAAGACGTGAGCAGGGTATAGCCATCAGGGTTGGCCCGCGCCACGTAGCCGTAAGCCACATTGCCGCTTCCACCACCTTTGTTGTCCACCACCACGGTTTGACCCAACACGCGGCCTAGAGGCTCGCTGAGCAAACGTGCTGAGGCGTCCACAAAACCGCCGGGCGGGTTGGGAACGACCAAGTTCACCGTTTTGGCTGGAAAGCTGGTTGCGGATTGAGCCAAAGCAATTGGGGCGGATGTCGCGCATGCAAGGGCTGCGAAAGCCAACACAAAGCGTCGAAGGATGAGTAAGCTGTTGAGGGTCACAAGTGTCTCCTTGAAAATTTATTTGGGCACAGTCTAGTGGGTTTTTGGGTCAAAAGCGGTCTGGATTGCACAATCCGTGTCAAAGACACCGCCATGTGCAAACCTCTATGAAACCACTAGCCCCAAGGTCTCCCACAACAAACTTGTCGGCCATTCCTGCGCAAGACGCGACGCAGTGGCAAGAAAACCCAAGGGCATTTTTGCAGCACCTGTTTGCGGTGGCAGTGCAGCGGGCCATGCCTATGCATTGCCTCAAGCCCTTCTTACCCCAGCCTCCCAAGGGGCGCACGGTGGTCATTGGCGCGGGCAAAGCCGCAGGCGCTATGGCGCAGGCTTTGGAGTCCTTGTGGCCAGCAGACGCACCCTTGAGCGGTGCGGTGGTCACGCGTTACCAACACACGCCGACCCGGCCAGCTGGTCTTGCAGGGCAAAAGCCCAGAATTGACGTGCTTGAGGCCGCGCATCCCGTGCCTGATGCGGCAGGTTTGGCGGCATCATCACGCATGCTGGAGCTGGTCCAGGGTTTAACCGCGGATGATCTGGTCATTGCCCTCATTTCCGGCGGAGGGTCTGCCTTGTTGACCTTGCCGGCTCAGGGGCTGACGCTGGCGGACAAGCAGGCCCTTAACCAAGCATTATTGGCCAGTGGCGCCCACATTGGCGAGATGAACTGCGTGCGCAAGCACCTCTCGCGCATCAAAGGGGGGCGGCTGGCACAAGCATGTGTCCCTGCGCAGCTGCTGACCTTGGCCATCAGCGACGTACCGGGTGATGACCCCGCCACCATCGCCAGTGGCCCCACAGTGCCCGACACCACCACCTGCGCGCAGGCGTTGGAGCTGATAGAGCGCTTGAACTTGCCCGTGCCGCCCCATGTGCTGGCGCAGTTGCGCGACCAGATGCTGGAGACTCCCAAGCCCGGAGACGTTTGTTTTGAACACGCCCAAGTGCATGTGGTGGCCACTCCCGCCCAAGCCCTGAAAGCTGCGGCGCAGTGGGCGCAAAGTGCCGGTTTGCGGGCCTATGTGATGGGAGACGCCATAGAAGGCGAGTCGCGCGAGGTGGGCCAAGCCCATGCGGTGTGGGCAAAAGACCCGGCTTTTCAGAGGCCGTGCGTGATTTTGAGCGGCGGCGAAACCACGGTGACCCTGCGCGCTCATGACAAAAGCGCACATGACATAAACGCACACTCAGATCCCTTGCTAAAGCCTCAAGGTGGTCGTGCAGGGGAATACGGTTTGGGGTTGGCGAAAGCTTTAGCGGGCCAAGCCCATACCTGGGCCATAGCGGCCGATACAGACGGCATAGACGGCTCGCAAGACAATGCGGGCGTTTTGGTCGCGCCTGATACCTTGGCCCGCTCCGAGGCGCTGGGGGTGTACATAGACGCCCACCTTCGCCGCCACGACTCTTATGGCTTTTTTAAAGCCCTGGGCGATTTGGTGGTGACAGGCCCAACTTTTACCAATGTGAACGACTTTCGCGCCCTGCTTTTGCTTTGATTTTTATGTGACCTTGCAGAAACTCAAACGCATGATTGCCGCCCAACTGGGCATTGCCCCCGAAACCTTTTTTGGGTGTGCTGGTGTCGGGCTGGTTCTTTTCAGTTGGGCTTGCGCTCTTTAAAGTGCAGCACCAAGAGTGCCGCCGCCCCTACCGCCATGACTCCCAGCGACACATGCACTGCTTGCTTGCTGGCCGCATACACCAAACTGGAATAAGCCAGGTATGCGCAGGCCAAGCAAAACAGTATGGGTGTAAGGGGATACAGCGGCATTTTGAATACCGCTTGATTCGGGGTTGTGGTGCTTGACCTTAATTTGAATACCGACAAGCCCACCAGAAGTAAAAAGCTCCAAAACACCGGCGCAGTGAATTCCACCATGGCCTCAAAACCGTCGTGCTGGAGCAGCCCCAACACCACCAGGGCCAGCGCAATCACAGACTGCACCAGCAGGGCGGCAATGGGGGTGCCTGCACTGAAGCTCCACTTCGCCATAAACCCCAGCGGCTTCCAGCTCTGGGCCAGGGCAAAGTTGCTGCGCGCGCCCACAATCATGGTGGCGTTGATGCTGGTGAGCGCGGCCAAGGCCACAAACAGGCTCAGGGCCTGTTTGCCCCAAGTGCCAAAAGCTGCACCCATCACATCGGCCGCGGCGGCTTTGGACTCGGCCAAGCCTTTTAAGCCCAAACCGTGCAGCAAGGCGGCATTGACCAGCATGTACACCACGCTGATGATGGTAAGGCTGAGCAAAATCACCTTCACCATGCTGCGCGTGCCGCCTTTGACCTCGGCCGAGATGTACGCTGATTCGTTCCAGCCGCCAAAGGTCAGCAACACAAACACCAAGGCCAAACCCGCCAAGCCCAAGGGGGGTGTGCTGTTGAACCAAGAAGGTGTCGCCTCAGCTACGGGGCTCAAGCTAAAGCCCGCCACCACCACCGCAAGAAGACCCAGCACCTCAAAAATGGTCAAGGCAGATTGCACGCGGCCAGAAGCCTCCAGTCCGATCCAGTTGACCACCGTAAGGACCAACACAATACCCAAGGCCCAGATGGCGGTGGAATAAGCCCCTAAAGGAATGGCTTGGCTCATGTAGTCGCCAAACACAAAAGCCAAAAGCGCAATCGAGCCGGTGTTGATGACCATGGCCTTGGCCCACGCATACAAAAAAGCCAAGTGCTTGCCATAAGCCAGTTCTAAAAAGTGGTAGTCGCCCCCTGCATGAGCGTGGCGCGACGACAGCTCGGCATAACACAACGCGCCGGCAATGGAAATCAGGGCTCCTGCCACCCAAGCGGCATAAATCCAACCCACATCGCCCATGGCGCCCGCCACCATAGAAGGGGTTTTGAAGATGCCGGCACCAATGACGATGCCCACAATGATGGCCACCGCCGTGGCAGGACTCAGTCTGGGGGCGGGAGAAGTGAAAGCGGATCCAGGTGTGGTCGGAGGGGTGTTGGTAGAGCTAGCAGCCTGGGAACCAGGCGCCGCTGCGCCTGTCATGGGCGGCTGCCCTTAAAGCTGCTTTTGCTAAACGAATGGCCCACTTCACCTTCGAGCTGGTCGCCGCGGATGGTGGCCTTGACTGTTTGCAAGCGGTTTTGAGTGTCAACAAAGCGAAAACGCAGCTGGTCGCCCTGCAGTTCAGGGGTCAACAGGGTTTGTGGTGCCAGTTTGCCAATGGTGATGGTGCCGCCCACATGCTGGTAGCGTTGTTGCAAATCCAGGCTGACCACGGGGTTACCGTCTATGCCGTTGAGGTTCCAGCGACCCTGCACTTGCGCTGGGACGATCCAAAAGTAACCGCTGTTTTGGCTGGTGCGGATGATTTGGTCGGGTTCCCAGTCGCCCATGCTGAAGGAGTTGGTGACCAAACGGGTGCCGGGCTTCATTTTGAGAAGTGTGGGGCGCAAGCGCAGGTTGAGCTCGGGCAACAAATACATGGTCACCACGGTGGCTTGGCTGAAGTCCTCGACAAATATGTCGCCACGGATGATGCGCACCCTATCCGCCACTCCCGCGCGCTCCACATTGCGCTGGGCAAAAGCCGCCATGTCGGGGTTGTATTCAATGCCTATTGCCCGAGCACCAAATTCCAAACCTGCGGCAATGGCAATTTTTCCGTCGCCAGCGCCCAGGTCGTAAACCAGATCGTCTTTGGTGACTTTGGCGGTTTGCAGCATTTTGGTCACAAGCTCGTCAGGTGTGGGGACCCACACCACGTCTTTACCCGCTTGCCAAACTTGGGGTTGGTAGGTGGAGTCAGCCTTGGTTTGCGCAAGTGCAGTCAAGGAGGAGCTGCCCCATGCCAAACAGACCAACAAAGCCAAACCGTGGGCAAGCGAACGAGAAAATCGAATGGAGGATTTCATGAGGGGTTCCTAAGTGACAAGGATGGACAAGGACACAAAAGTACGTAAATGTACAAATAAATTTCAGTCACCTGTGATGTTGCGCTCTTTGATGATGGCGCCAAACCGCTTGGAATCTTCGAGGGCCTTGGCGCCAAATTGCGCGGGCGTAAGCGGCAAGGCTTCACCCCCCAAGGCTGCAATGCGGTCTTTGATTGCTGGCGTACTCAAAATGCGGTTGATCTCGCGGTTCAGACGCTCCACCACGGCAGCGGGTGTGCCCGTGGGCGCGTAAAAGCCAAAAACCGTGTCGGCGTCAAAGCCTTTCAAGCCAGCCTCTTCCAAGGTGGGCACCTCGGGGAACAGGGGTGATCTTTTAGGGCTGCCCACTGCCAGCAAGCGCAGTTTGCCGGCCCGCACCTGGTTCAGGCCAATACCTGGGTCAAAGTAATAGTCAATCTGACCGGCCAACAAGTCTTGAAGCGCAGGTGCAGCGCCACGGTAAGGGACGTGCACGGCAAACAGTTGGGCTTGGCTTTTGAACATTTCACCGGCCAAGTGGGGCGAGCTGCCGTTGCCGGCTGAGCCGTAAGACAGACGGCCGGGGTTAGCCTTTACGTGGGCGATAAAGTCTTTGATGTTGGCGCCAGGCACTTCTGGGCGGCTGACCAAAAAAACCAACACACGTGCAGCTGAGGCCACGGGCGTCAGGTCTTTGGCAGGGTCAAACGCCATCTTGGCGTAAATATGCGGGTTGACCGACACCATGCCCCCTGAGCTCATGAGCAGGGTGTAGCCGTCCGCGGCCGATTTGGCCACCACTTCACCACCCACATTGCCGTTGGCGCCGCCACGGTTCTCCACGACCACGGGCTGGCCTAAGGATTCTTGCAGGGGCAGTGAAATGGCACGGGCAATTTGGTCAGCAGCGCCGCCGGGCGGAAAGTTCACCACCACTTTGACTGGTTTGGCAGGCCAAGCTTGCGCCCAAGCCTTGGATGGTGCCAAAACGGCAGCAGCGAAAAATGTTGTGAACACTGCACAGATCAATGCGCACCGCGTGGCGGCCGAGATTGGGTTGTGTAGCGGTCTGCCTTGCGCCAGGCGCAGAGCTTGCACGAACAGGTTTAGGGTTTTCATGGTGGATCTCCTCGGTGGTTTAGGTTTTATATAGCTTGGGTTCAGGTGGCTTTGGGTTTGCGCATCCATCGTATGGGCTGGGGCGCAATGTTTCGGACGGGTGCGCCGTGCCGCAGCAGGGTCTGGTCGAGCTGTTTGCCGCTTTCGTCGGCAAGCGCCGCCAAGCGGGCTTCGCGCAGTGCGGTGGCTTTAATTTCGGGTGAGGCCAGGGTGGCCGCGCTCAAGTGCCGCACCACATGCAGCAGATGGTCTTTGCCGCGTTCGTTGGTGCTGCCATAGCCTTTGATGAGTTGGCCGCAAAGAGCTACCTCGTGCCCGCTGGCCCATTGGGCTCGGGTGCTGGTCACCACGGCTTGCAGCCATTCGTTGATCAGCGCTTGCTCTGTGGCGTAGCGGCTGCTCCAAGGGCGCAGAGCTTTGAAGCTGGCCAAAGTGCGCAAGGCCAACATGCCGCTTACGGAATGGGTGCCAATTTTCAGGGGCAAGGCCCAAGGCGTGCGTCCTTGAGCCGCGCGGGAGCGGTCCCAGCGCAGCAGCGGTTGGGCCAGCACCTTGGGCAGCAAGCCCGCCAACTCTGGGATACCGGGCTTGAAGTGGTCGTACACGTACAACAAATCTTTTGGGCCAGACTTGACTTCTTGCTGCACGCGGGCCATTCGGCTGGGGCGGCTTTTCAGATCGGCCACCCGCACGATGTCGTCAAACGCCATCCACAGTGCCAACCAACGGGCCATCTCGCGGGTGGTGGACCAGCCGTGCTGCAGTTGCGGGTCGGCAGCCTGTTCAGCTGCTTGAACTTGCTGCAAACGATCGATGTAGAGCTTGGCATAGGCGCGGCCTTGGTAATCCACCAAACGCGCCAGCCCCAGCTTGATCATGTCGTGCAAGGGGGAGGGAAACGGCTCCAGCCAGAGCTTCATCCACTGGGTGTCGTCGGCCGAGGCTTGTGGGTTGGCTAGGGTGTTTGAAGGCATGGCGCCTAAAACGCTGGTGCTTTGAAGGCTCTCGCGCACCCGCTGCAGCTGGCTGCGCTGCTCTTGCACCTTTGCCCAACCCAATTCAAAGCCGCGCCAGCTGGCTGCGGCGGTACTGCCTCCACTCTGAATCGCCGTTTGGTATGCCGAGCGCGGAAAAGGAAACATGTCGCTAGCCGCCAGCGCGCCGAGCATGACCGCGCTGACAATGGTGCCTGCCTGTTTGGACAGCTCGCCCATATCGAGCACGTGGTGTTCTTGGCTGTGGTCGCGCACCAGTTGCAGCAGGGCAGCGCTGTCGAGCCGGCCGTCAGAAGGCTGCATGCGTTCCAAGGTGGTCAGGCTGCGCGCACTGGAGCTGATGATTTGGGTGCGCTCGGGGCTGGTCATGCCCAAGCTGATTTGCCGCGCCGTTTCCAGCAGTTCAGAAGAAATCAGCACATCCAGCATGCCCGGTACTGGGTAAAGGCTTAACACTGGCTTTTGACCTTGCAGTTCAGACAGCGGTTTAGGAAACACCTCCACGTAATAAGTGGTGGCCCCTGTGCGCTGCGCCACGCCGGGAATGGAGGTGCTTTGCGCGGCATAGCCACTGAGCTGGGCCACCTCCATCAGCCACTCTGACAGCACGCCGCCGCCCTCACCACCCAGGGCGCAAATGAGCAGGGTGATGGGTGAGGTAAGGGGGGCAGTGCTCATGTCGTCTGCGCAGGTTGCAAGGCCTGAACCATTTTTTGGCGCACACCTGCCCACCAGCGCTCTAAGCTGTGCGGGTTTTGCACCACTTCGGCCCGGTAAAAACTGGGACACAGTGTGGCGGCATGGGCGTTTTCGCCACAAAGGCCACAGCCCACACAGCCGTCGATCACGGTCGCAACGGGGTCTACTTTGAGGGGGTCGGGGTTGTCTTTCAGGGTCAGGGTAGGGCAGCCCGAGAGGCGGATGCAGGCGTGGTCGCCATTGCACACGTCTTCGTCCACGCCGTACTTCACCCGCACCACCCGCTTGCCTTGTTTGAGCAAACTGGCCAACCAAGGCTTGATGCGGCGTTGGCGTTCCAGTTGGCATTCGCCCTCAGCCACGATCACCTTCAAGCCATTAAAGCTTGAAGTAAAGGCCTCGATGAGGGTTTGACGCATGTCTTCAACCCGGTAGGTGTGCACCGTGCGCAGCCACTTAACGCCCAAGCCCTTGAGGGTGTCTTCAATAGTTAGGTTGGATGCGGTCAGACTTTTTTGCTTGTCAGCGGTGGCGTTTTTAAGTGCCTCATCGGGAGTGGAAATGATGTCTTGGGTACCGGTGGCGGAGGTATAGCCGTTTTTGAATATCAACAGGACCGCGTCGTCGCCGTTAAATAACGCCGATTGCACGCCGGTGAGCAGGCCGTTGTGCCAAAAGCCGCCGTCGCCCATGATGGATAGCACCCGCCGCTGCATCATGGGCGACACGCCCGCACGGCTGGCCAAGCTCATGCCATAGCCCAAAATGGAGTGGCCTACCGAAAACGGTTCAAACGTGGCCAAGGCATGGCAGCCAATGTCACCCGCCACATGAACTTGGCCCACTTGCTGCTGTGCCAGCTTGAGCGCTGAAAACACAGGCCGCTCGGGGCAGCCTATGCACATGCCTGGCGGGCGAGCGGGCAAGGTGCCCGGCGCAGTGCCCGTAGGAACTTGCATGCGCCCAATGGCTTGACTCACCGCCAGTCGACGTTGTTGGTTGGTGTGCAGCCAGCACTGGGCTGGGGCGGCGTCCACATCGGGGGCGTGCTGGGTCAAAAAGTTCAGCAGCCCTTGCGTCAAGACCTCAACGCTGTATTCGCCGCCGCTGGGCAACACGTCTTTGCCGTGCAGCGCGGTTTGGATGTCGCGCCGGCGCAGGTAGGTGGCAATTTCATGCTCGATGTACTCGGGCTGGCCTTCTTCCACCACCAGCACCGCCTGCTTGCCGAGGGCAAATTCGCACACCTGCTCGGGTACCAGTGGGTAGGTGACGTTGAGCACCAGCAGCGGAATGAGGCTGTTTCCAAAAGCGTCGGCCAAGCCAAACAACTGCAGCGCGCGCACCAGGCTGTTGTGAAGCCCACCTTGAACGATGATGCCCAGCTCCGTGCGCGGGCCGTCCTGCAGGTCGTTGAGATGGTGTTCCACGATGAAGCGGCGTGCAGCCGGCAGACGATGCTCAATTTTGAGTTTTTCTTGCCTGAAGGTCACCGGTGGGTGGGCCAGCTTCATGTAATTGAATGTGCCTGGCTCGGTCATGAGGTTTTGGGTGGAAATGGCAGGCAGCTGGTTGTCTTTGCACTCAAAACTGCCCCTTACATGGCAAGCACGGATGCGCAGTTCCATCATGGCGGGCATGTTGGAGGCCTCTGAAAGCCTAAAGCCCTGCTCCACCAAATCCACCATGCGAGACAAATCGGGTCGGGGGTCCAGCAGGACCATGCACGATTTTTGGGCATAGGCGTGGCTGCGCTCCTGAATCACGCTGGCACCTTCGCCGTAGTCTTCTCCCAGCACAATCAATACGCCACCGGTCACACCGGGGGAGGCTAAATTGCTCAAGGCATCTGCTGCGACGTTGGTGCCCACTATCGATTTCCACGTCACAGCACCGCGCAATGGGTAATGTATGGAGGCTCCGAGCATGGCGGCAGCCGAGGCTTCGTTGGAGCAGGCCTCCACGTGCACGCCCAGCTCATCCATATAGGGTTTGGCTTGCACCATCACGTCCAGCAAATGCGAAACCGGAGCCCCTTGGTAACCGCCCACATAAGACACGCCCGATTGCAGCAATGCCTTGGTGATGGCCAAAATGCCTTCGCCATAGAACATTTGACCTTGGCCTAGGGCAAGTTGCTTGATTTCCTTGCTGAACGAAACTTCCATGTGTCTCCTCTAGTTATGGGGGCAGAGTGTACTGAGATGCCTCTGCCTACAATCTGCACAACCGCACTACCCCCCCACCTCATTGAAACAAGTCAGGGCGATTTCCCCATGAGCATCAAGAGCGACACCTGGATCCGCCGCATGGCCGAACAGCACGGCATGATTGAGCCGTTTGAGCCCGGCCAGATCCGCCACAACGCCGAGGGCCAAAAAATTGTGAGCTACGGTACCAGCAGCTACGGCTATGACATCCGCTGCGCACCGGAGTTCAAGGTGTTTACCAATATTTACAGCACGGTGGTGGACCCCAAAAACTTTGACGAGAAAAGCTTTGTGGATATGAACAGCGATGTCTGCATCATCCCGCCCAACAGTTTTGCTTTGGCCCGTACCGTGGAGTACTTCCGGATTCCGCGCAACGTGCTGACGATTTGCTTGGGCAAAAGCACTTATGCCCGCTGTGGCATCATCGTCAACGTGACGCCTTTCGAGCCCGAATGGGAAGGCTATGTGACTCTGGAATTTTCCAACACCACCCCCCTGCCTGCCAAAATATACGCGGGCGAAGGCTGCGCCCAAGTGCTTTTTTTCGAGAGTGACGAAGTGTGCGAAACTTCTTATAAAGACCGCGGGGGTAAATACCAAGGTCAAGTGGGCGTGACCCTTCCTAAAACCTAATGAGCAAAGTTATCGAATCTCTCCCTACTCAAGCATCATCTCCGGCGAATTCTGACTTTCCCGAGCTGACTTCCGCGTCTCCTGAAACCTCGCAGTCTTTCTCCCAACTGAACCTGGATGCACCTTTGGCACGTGCGGTGGCCGAAATGGGCTACTCCTCTATGACGCCGATTCAGGCGCAGGCCATCCCCGTGGTGTTGCAAGGTCGAGATGTCATGGGTGCCGCCCAAACCGGTACGGGTAAAACCGCAGCGTTTTCTCTGCCGCTGCTGCAGCGACTCCTCAAACACGAAAACCCTTCCACATCGCCCGCCCGCCACCCGGTGCGTGCCTTGTTGCTCTTGCCCACCCGCGAGCTGGCGGACCAAGTGGGCCAGCAAGTGAAGTTGTACGCCAAGTACACCAAGTTGCGCACCGCCGTGGTGTTTGGCGGCATGGATATGAAGCCCCAAACCCTAGAACTTAAAGCGGGCGTCGAGGTGCTGGTGGCCACCCCCGGACGTTTGCTGGACCATATAGAAGCCAAAACCGCTGTATTGAACCAAGTGGAATATGTGGTGCTGGACGAAGCCGACCGGATGCTGGACATTGGTTTTTTGCCCGATTTGCAGCGCATCTTGAGCTTTCTGCCCAAACAACGCACCACTTTGCTCTTTTCAGCTACGTTTTCCAACGATATCAAACGCTTGGCCTCGAGCTATTTGAATAACCCGGTCACCATCGAAGTGGCGCGCTCCAACGCCACTGCCGCCAATGTGACTCAAATTTTTTATGGTGTGGCCGATGACGACAAACGTCGCGCCGTGCGCCAGTTGCTGCAAGAGCACAGCATTCAGCAAGCCTTTGTGTTTGTAAACAGCAAATTGGGCTGCGCACGTTTGGCGCGGGACCTGGAGCGCGATGGCCTTAAAACCACCGCTTTGCACGGCGACAAAAGCCAAGACGAGCGGCTGAAGGCCTTGGAAGCCTTTAAAAAAGGCGAGGTGGACTTGCTGGTGTGCACCGACGTAGCTGCGCGCGGACTGGACATTAAAGATGTGCCCGCCGTGTTCAACATCGACATTCCTTTCAATGCCGAGGACTACGTGCACCGCATCGGCCGCACCGGCCGTGCCGGGGCCTCGGGTCTGGCCATCAGCTTTGTATCGGGCAAAGACAGCCGCTTGGTGGGAGATATTGAAAAACTCATCAAAATCAAAATCGATCTGTTGCCGTTAAATGTGGATGCAGGACGTGGTGCCCGGACAGAAGGTCAGGGAGAGCGTGGATCTGAGCGCGGTCATAAACGTGAATTTGTACGTGAGCGCAGCGCAGAGCGCTCCTCCCGACGC
>Ga0214921_10001802_pt1 | contig 35846 bp, 31 predicted proteins | sample LL1505_MetaG_FD_177992 | JGI IMG/M metagenome (GOLD analysis project Ga0214921, IMG submission 177992) | Freshwater microbial communities from Lake Lanier, Atlanta, Georgia, United States - LL-1505 | ecosystem: Environmental > Aquatic > Freshwater > Lake | place: USA: Georgia | collected... | reverse complement strand
ATCCCGAGAAGTTGATTGGATTTGGATTGGCCCAAATTCACGTCGCAAAATAACTTTACAAGTTGGGTCGCAAAATGAGGTGGGATTTTTTCTACCAAAATCGAAAAAGATTTTTGAAATTTCCAACTGTCTAATTGCTGAAAACCAAATCTCGGATTTGATTTTACCGCTGAAAAAATTCTTAAAATCACAAGATCAAAATTTCTTCACTCAAATCTCTATAACCTTGTTTGACAATGGTTTAGATTTGATTTTTAGCAGTGCGAAAGATTTAAGTTTTTCACAATCACAAAAATTAATCGCCTTTGCCAAAGAGCAAAATTTTAATATTTCCCACCGCGTTAAAAATCACGTAACTCCAATTTTTAAAATCAGAAATAATCAAATTTTTTATCCTGATTTTAAAATTGAAGTCGGTTCTGAAATCTTCATTCAAGCAACAAAATCAGGGCTTACGGCGATTATAAAAATAATTCGCGATTTTCTTATTCAAAACAAACAAATCAAAAATATTGCCGATATTTACGCCGGATTTGGCGCTTATTCTTTTGCAATTGTCGATTTGGCAAAATCAATTTCTGCAATTGAGGGCGATCAAAAAATGGTCGATTCCATCAATAAAAACGCAGCAGCAAATAATTTTGCCAGTAAGTTAAAAGCCGAAGCCGAAGATCTTTTTTCCTGCCCGGTTGTTAAAAGAACTTTGGACAAACTTGATTTAGCAATCATCAATCCGCCTAGAAATGGCGCATCACCTCAGGTTTTAGAAATTGCCAAATCTACTTTGAAAAACGTGATTTATGTTTCTTGCAATCCCGAAAGTTTTACCCGCGATGCCAAGATTTTAATTGACTCGGGATTTACAATTACAAAATTAACTGCTCTTGATCAATTTTACTCTACCAAACATTTAGAGCTTATTGCAATTTTTCAAAAAAATAATTTTTGCCAAAACTTATGACCAAAAAAATTCCCCAAACCCCGCCAAAGTGGGATTTATCCGATTTTTATTCTTCAACTAAAGATAAAAAAATTGCCGCTGATATTAAAAAAATTGAGACCGAAACTAAAAAATTTGTTAAAAATTATAGCGATAAAATAGCCAAATTAAATGCTTCCCAACTTTACATCGCCATCAAAGAATATGAAGAAATTTCTGAAATAATTGGTAAAGTTTCCAGCTTCGCGCAATTGCTTTATGCATCTGATTTATCCAATCAAATCAACGTCGCATTCAATCAAAACACTTCGGAAACTTTAAGCAAATTTGAATCTGATTTAGTTTTTTTTACCCTCGAATTAAACAAAATTGAAGACAAAAAAATCGCCACTCTTTTAAAAAATTCTGACTTAAAAAAATATCAGCCATTAATTCGCGATATTCGCAAATTTAAAAAATATCAACTCTCGGAAGAACTAGAAAAATTCTCTTTAGAAAAAAGCATCACCGGTCGCGGAGCCTTTGTGCGCTTGTTTGATGAGACTGTTAATAATTTAAAATTTTCTTACCGTGGTAAAATTTTAAACTCGCAAGAAATTTTCAACCTGATGTCAAATTCAGATGAAAAAATTCGCAAAGATGCCGCAAAAGCAATTGGAAAAACCTTTGAAGAAAATTCTAAACTTTTCGCTTTCATCACCAATATTTTAGCCAAAGACAAAGCAATTGATGATAGTTGGCGCGGCTTTGTTCGACCAATATCCTCGCGCAATTTGAGCAATTTTGTTGAAGATGAAGTTGTCGATGTTTTGGTAAAAAAAGTGAAAGCTAATTACGCCAAAATTTCACATCGTTATTACAATGTAAAAGCTAAAATTTTAGGTAAAAAATCTTTAAATTATTGGGACAGAAATGCGCCTTTAAGCAAAGCAGAAAATAAAGTTATTCCTTGGGAAAGCGCTAAGGAGTTGGTTTTATCAGCTTATGAAGAATTTTCTTTGGAAATGAAAAAAATCGGTACCTTATTTTTTGACAATAATTGGATTGATGCCGAAGTTAAAACTGGCAAAGATTCGGGTGCTTTTTCGCATCCTTGCGTGCCATCAATTCACCCTTACATTTTAATGAATTATCAGGGCAAAACCCGCGATGTTATGACTTTGGCGCATGAACTTGGACATGGCGTGCATCAATATCTGGCGGCTTCTCAAGGTTATTTTATGAGCCAAACTCCATTAACTTTAGCTGAAACTGCTTCAGTTTTTGGCGAACAATTAACTTTCCAAAAAATTCTTAAAAACGAAAAAGATCAAAAAAAGAAAAAGTTAATTATTGCCGCAAAAGTTGAAGATATGATTAACACAGTTGTGCGCCAAATTGCCTTTTTAGAATTTGAAAGAAAAGTTCACGATGCTCGTAAAAATGGCGAAGTTCCTTTGGAAAAAATTTGCCAATTCTGGATGGAAATTCAGAAAGAAAGTTTGGGACCAATTTTTAAATATGATGAGGAATACCGCTTCTTCTGGTCGTATATTCCACATTTTATTCACTCGCCTTTTTATGTTTATGCTTACGCCTTTGGCGATTGTTTGGTCAATTCACTTTATGGCGTTTACCAATCGAAAAAAGTTAAAAATTTTGAAGAAAAATATATCGAAATGTTGCGCGGCGGCGGCATTAAACATCACAAAGAAATGTTGGAACCTTTCGGTCTTTCGGTAAGCGACCCGAAATTCTGGCAAGCGGGATTGGATGTTATTATTAATTACATTGATCAGTTGGAGAAATAATGATCGCTTCTGGTTACGCACAAACTTTGTTCAACCATCTTTATGGTCACATTAACGGCTACGGCGTTTCCAATGTTGCGCGCGCCAAGTCCAAACAAAATACCGAAAGATTACTTTACGGCGAATTACCTTTTGAAACTTGGCAACAAATTGTTGAACGCGCCGCACCAAAATCTGACGCAGTTTTTTTTGATTTAGGATCGGGAACGGGCAGAATTATAATCGCCTCTTATTTACTTTTTAAATTTCACAAATCAATCGGCGTAGAATTGCTTGAAGGCTTGCACAATAAGGCTTTAGAAGTGGAAGATGATTTTAACAAAGTTATAAAACCGCAAGTTGAAAAATATATCGCCGGACGTGAATTGACTTTTATTAATGACAATATTTTTAATATCGATTTACGTGAAGCCGATTTCATTTTTATGAATCATCCTTTCAAAGAAGGCGATGATTTTGCGCGATTAGAAGAAAAGTTTCTTAGTGAATTAAAACCGGGAACCAAAATTGTCACAACGATTCGAGCCTTACAGAATGAAGGGTTTAAAAGTTTGGGAAAGGAAACTTATAAATTTAGTTGGGGCGATTCTACGGCGCATTTTGCTGAAGTTTAAAACTTCGCGTATTGACAATATCATTGCTCAAAATCATCTTTGAGAACTTATTAATCTTTAAATTTTATATGAAGAAAAAATCAAAAATCATCGCTCCAAAGAAAAAGGCAGTCGTTAGAACTAAAAAAGTTTTAGGCAAAAAAGTTGTAAAAAAAGTGGTAGCAAAAAAGCCAGTGGTGGTAAAAAAATCCGTGACTTCTTCTAATGTTAAAAAATCAATTACGATCAGAATTTCCGGCAGCGATATTCAAGCGATGAAAGTGAAAGCGGCCAAGATGGGCGTGCCTTATCAAACTTATATCAATATTTTAATTCACCGCGACGCGGTGGGTGAGTAATTTTTTAAATTCTAAATTTTAGCAACTTAAAGCAGCGCGGGATTTGCAATTCCACTCGCGCAAAACTTTCAGCAATATTCCCTTAAAACACAATCGATGTCATCCTGAGTTTATCAATGTCAGGAGTGACATCTATTGTGTTTTAGGGATAATCACCCAATCTCTAAACAATCGGTGCTGTTTTTGATTTAAAAAAATTCTTTCGCGATAAATTCAGAATAAATTTCATGCTGATTAAAATTGTCAAGCAGCCGATGATTTTATTAATTGTTAGAAGTTCTCCCAAAAATATCGTACCAAAAATTGTTCCAAAAACTGGAATCAATAAAACAACGCTAACCGCTGCTCTGGCGCCTTCTTCTGCCAATAATTTAAAATAGAAAATATAAGCAATTCCCGTGCAAAGCGCGCCAAGACCAAGTAAAGATAGGGCAACTTTTGAAGTAATTACGCTAAAATCAGTGAAAAATAATGAAGGTGACAAAAGTAAAGTTGCATATAAAGCGCTGCCCGTAGCGATTAATATTGGTTCAATATCTTTGCATTTTGCGTTAACATAAAGTGAGGCGGCGGCGTATGAAGCTGTAGCGCTGAGTATGGCAATTACCGAGAGAATTTCTTTCATTCCCATTGCAGCATTTGCAACATTTCCCCAAGATGTAATTACAATTCCGATTACTCCGAAAATCACACCAAGAACCGCGTTTTTATCCACCAAGCGTCCTAAGATAAAAATTGAAATCAGTACTTCAAACATTGGAACCGTTCCATCGAGAATTGAAGCCACGCCGCTATCTAAAAATCGTGCCGCAATTGCGAATAATGTGAAAGGAAGCGCGGAGTTAAAAAATCCCACAATCAGGTAATGCTTAAAATTTTGTACCATTAGAATTTTTTTGCGCTGAAATAAACAAAGAGCCAAAAGCATGCTGCCGCCAATTACTAAGCGGGCGAATGAAACAAAAGCTGGGAATAAATTTTCAGAAGAAATTTTGGTGAAAATTGCAAATGTCGACCAGATGATTCCGAGGATGATGAGGAGAATTAAGTTGCTATTTTTTTCATAACTTATTGGATTTTTTAGAGCAAAAATTCATCTTAGATTTTCTTTTGAAATTGGGTATTTTTAGAAAGTAATATGAAGAATTTTTGTTAAAGTCCAACCCCTTATCAACAATAAAATAATTATATGCCTACGATTTTAAGTGAATCACAAATTGAAAAACTTGAGTCCGATTTTTTTAAGTCAGTTATGGATAAACATCACGAATCAACCGACCATAAAGTACTTATACCCGTCATCCTGACGCATATTTTAAGAAAAGAATCAAAAAAGAATGTAGAAAATTTATTGTTGATTTTGCTAAAATGGACGAGAGCACTCAAGATAAACTTGAGAACGAACTTGATAAGGCCTCGGAACAATTTGCTGATTTTATAAAAACCCAACCAACTCGTAAGTTTGATTACACTAAAGATATTCTTGGTAACACAGAGGGTGCTGTTAAAAAGAGCGCAACTACTCTTCCGATTATAGGACAAGCATGGGATGCATTTTACCTGACATACCTTGAAGTAGGCACTGCAAAATATTTGGTGCCAGACTATTCCAGTCAAACCAAACAAGCTTTTAAAGATGGATTTAGAAAAATATTTGCAGAAGCGCTTCCGCAAACTACAACTCATAACCCTATGCCAACATCGCGACCATCTTCACATACGGAACCATCAGATTTAGATTCTCTCTCTTCTTCCAAGGACAAGGGTCCGAGAACTTAATTTAGCCGCAAAATCAAAATATCAAATTATTTGGCGTAAAAAACCTCGTTCACATTTTTGTGAACGAGGTTTTTTAAATGGCGTAATCTTAAAACGCAAAGAAGGTTTGTTTAGAAACCTCCCATGCCTCCCATTCCCGCCATTCCGCCGCCCATTCCACCACCGTGGCTATGACCAGTTTCTTCTTTTTTCTCAATGATAACCGCTTCAGTTGTAATCAACAAAGCTGCGATTGAAGAAGCATCTTGCAATGCCGTTCTAACAACTTTAGTTGGATCAACGATTCCAGCTTTGAACATGTCGCCATATTCGTTAGTTTGGGCGTTATAGCCGTAAGCAGCTTGGTTTTTGGACAACACTTCATTGGCAACAACTGCGCCATCAAAACCGGCATTTTCAGCGATTTGGCGAATTGGAGCTTGGATAACTTTTTTGATGATATTGATGCCAACATTTTGTTCGTCATTAGCACCTTTTAATTTCTCAAGTACATGACCAGCATAAAGAAGAGCCGAACCTCCGCCCGCAACAATGCCTTCTTGCATTGCAGCGCGAGTAGCAGCTAAAGCATCTTCAACGCGATCTTTTCTTTCTTTAACTTCAACTTCAGTTGTGCCGCCAACTTTTAAAATGGCAACGCCGCCTGAAAGTTTGGCTAATCTTTCTTGAAGTTTTTCGCGATCATAATCCGATGTTGTTTCGGCAATTTGCGCTTTAATTGCAGCGCAACGTGATTTTACATCCGCTGATTCGCCAGCACCCGCAACAATGGTTGTGGTTTCTTTATCAATGATGATTTTTTTAGCTTGACCCAACTGTTGAATCGTAACGGTTTCTAGTTTCATTCCTAAATCTTCAGAAATTAACTGACCTCCCGAAAGAACTGCGATATCTTCCATGATTGATTTTCTGCGATCACCAAAACCCGGAGCTTTTACCGCCGCAATTTTCAAGCCGCCGCGAAGTTTGTTAACCACCAAAGCCGCAAGAGCTTCGCCTTCAACATCTTCAGCAATAATTAAAAGTGGGCGCGATGATTGAACTACAGCTTCAAGCAATGGAACCATTGGTTGTAAGTTAGAGATTTTTTTCTCGAACAACAAAATGAATGGATTTTCCATTTCAACAGTCATTTTTTCACCATTAGTGATGAAATATGGAGAAAGATAACCGCGGTCGAAATTCATGCCTTCAACAACATTAACTTCAAATTCTAAACCTTTAGCTTCTTCGACTGTGATTGGACTTTCTGGGCCAACTTTTTGCACAGCTTCAGCAATTTTATTACCAATTTCAGAATCGCCATTAGCAGAAATTGTTGCAACTTGGGCGATTTCTTCTTTGCCGTTAACTTTTTTGCTCATTTTAGTTAATTCTTTCAACAAAGCTTCAACTGCTAAATCAATGCCGCGTTTCAAATCCATTGGATTAATTCCCGCTGCAACCGATTTCACCCCTTCGCGCACAATTGCTTGGGCAAGAACGGTTGAAGTTGTAGTTCCGTCACCCGCAATATCGTTGGTTTTTGAGGCAACTTCTTTAATCATTTGCGCGCCCAAATTTTGGAATTTGTCGGCAAGTTCAATTTCTTTTGCAACAGTCACGCCATCTTTAGTGATGCGCGGTGCGCCAAAAGATTTTTCGATTACAACATTGCGACCTTTTGGCCCAAGTGTAACTTTTACTGCGTTGGCGATGATATCAACACCTTCAACGATTTTAGCGCGAGCTTCTGCGCCGAATAATATTTCTTTAGCAGCCATTTTTTTCTCCGTTTGTTTGGTTTAAGAATTTAATTTTTTACTTTTTTATGCTTCCTTTAACGAGATTTGTCGCGGGTAATTATCTTACTCAATTATCGCCAAAATGTCAGATTCTTTCATGATGATAAGTTCTTTGCCATCAACCTTAACTTCGGTTCCGCCCCATTTTGCGAACAAAACGCGGTCGCCTTTTTTAACGTCCAAAGCAATTCTTTTGCCATGATCATCACGAAGTCCTTCGCCAACGGAAACAACTTTTCCTTCAGCAGGTTTTTCTTTCGCAGTGTCTGGAATGATAATGCCGCCAGCAGTTTTGCTTTCGGCTTCAATACGCTCAACGAGAACGCGGTCATGTAAAGGTCTGACTTTCATTTTTTGAAATTATTTAAGATTTAAAAGAAATTTATTGTACAACTGAAGACATCTTCAACTGCGAATTAACTTAGTGAGTTTTAGCTCTTTGACAAGGGGTTGATGAAATATTTTTTTCCTTACCTTTTATTTATTTTTGGCGAACTTCTAAATTATGATTAATTTGACACCAATCATAACCTCTTTATTTCAATAATTCGTCAAGCTTACCAGCAGCATCCAAGGCATGTAAATCATCACAACCTCCGATATGTTTTTCATTGATGAAAATTTGCGGAACCGTCATGCGTCCACCTGATTTAGCAATCATCTCTGATTTAATTTCATCGCTAGTGATTTTAATTTCGGTGAACTCAACACCTTTTCTTCGCAAAAGATTTTTTGCACGTACGCAGTATGGACAAGGATCTTTGCTATAGATAATGATTTTTGGCATAATGAGAAATTTTAAAATGGACCGTTATTGTTAGTTCCTAAAACCGATTGATCATTTACCGACTTATTTGAATAAGTTGGCGGAACATAATATTGATCAGAATCGTAATATTGATTCTGAGTTGAAGGTGGAATTGCGTAAGGATCGGAATAAAAGCGCGATTGCGGCGCAACTTGTTGGTAAGGCTGGTAGTAAGTCGGTTGTTGTTGGTAGTAATAAGGTGATGGCTGTTGATATTGCGGCGGCGCATATTGTTGCGGGCGATAATATTGCTGTTGCGGGCGATAATATTGCTGCTGATTTTGTATTGGATTAATTGGGCTAATTGGACTCACCTCAACATTGCGACTACAAGCCGAAGCTAATAGCGAAAAGCAAATCGCAGAAAGGGCGAGTAATATTTTGCGATTAATTATTGTGTGCATTTTTAGCTTTTTCTTGGAAATTTTTGATTGAGATTTTTTTAATCTATATTCTCTTACTTTTCAAATCAAGTCAGTGCAATTAATATTTTGGTCGATCTGGAACTTGCTGAACTGGCTCATTATTTTGGATGTAAGCCGGCGGTACATAATATTGATCAGCATCATAATTAGGATAATAATTTGATGGCGGAATGGCATAAGGATTTGAGTAAAAACGCGATCCACCTTGCGGTATGTAATAAGGTTGTTGCTGATATTGTTGTGGCGGCTGGTAATAAGGCACTGGTGCTTGATATTGCTGTTGGTAATAAGGCGCTGGTGCTTGATATTGCTGTTGATAAGAAGCTGGCGGAGAAATATAGCCTTGTGGCGAAGAATACACCTGCGGTTGGCGATAATAATAATCTGGAGCAATATGGCCCGGAGCGCTAGGATTTGGCTTTTCTACTACCGGTCTGGTTCCCGAATCGAATCCAACTTTGTCATAAAGATAAGGATCACTTTTACAATTAAATAGCAGGCATAAAAAAGCCAAGGCAACAAAGCGCTGAAAATTTATAATAATTAAAATCGCATTTTTTTGTTGCACTTGATTTGCCTTCTAAGTTTAACTAATATTTGGTATCCGCTCCCGATCCATAACTAGCCTCAACATTTCGATAATTTGTTGGTGCAACGTAATATTGGTCGTAGTCGTAATAAGGCGAGTAATTATATGGCGCTGGTTGATACGGATTACTATAAGCTCTTGAATATGGTTTTACATACGGACTATAACTCGCAGGATAACTATAACTTCCGGGCGCTGGAATTGAAGATTTTAATCCCGTCCTTTCATAAAGATTTGCATTATTGTCTTTTGAACAAGAAGAAGCCAGCGCTACAAAAACAAACAAAATAAAAACCCGATTTATGGGTCGCAAATTTTCTGACTTCATGTCTTGGAAATATAAAACTTGTGCGAGCTAACTTGAGTGGGGCGAACAAACTAGGTAGCATAAAACAACAATCAATAGTCTAAAAATCTATGCAACGAGATTTTCTGCTCTAAAACGAAAAAATCATGATTAATAATTCTGACGAAAAATTCATTTCTTACGCATTAAATCTGGCAAAAAAAAATCTTGGTAAAACCGCGCCAAATCCCGTTGTAGGCTGTGTTATTGTTAAGAATAATATTATAATTTCAACTGGCGTTACAGCAAAAAATGGTCGTCCACATGCCGAAAGAATTGCCGTTGATAAAGTTATTGACAAGAAAAAATTAGAAGGCGCTGAAATTTATGTAACGCTGGAACCTTGCTCCCACTTTGGTCAAACCAGCCCATGTGTTAATGAAATCATAAAATATAAATTCAAGAAAGTAGTAATTGCGATTTCTGATATTGATCCAAGAGTTAATGGCGAGGGAATAAAAAAACTGCGCCAAGCTGGAATTGATGTGGTTTGCGATGTTTTAAAAAAAGAAGCCCAAGAAATTAATCGCGGTTTTTTTAAAGCCAAAACTAGCAAAATACCATTCATAACATTGAAATTAGCGACCAGTCTGGATGGAAAAATCGCCACTAAAAATTTTGACAGCAAATGGATTACCAATGAAAAATCGCGATTTTTTGCTCATAATTTACGCGCTAAAAATGATGCAATTTTAGTTGGCGCCAACACTGTAAAACAAGACGATCCCAGCCTTGATTGTCGGATCTTGGGATTAGAAGATTTTTCACCAAAAAGAGTGATTATTGCAAGTGATCTGAATTTTGATTTGGATTTAAAAATTTTTAAAACTGCCAAAGAAAATCCAACAATTATTTTGACCAATAATTCTAAAAAAATTCAAATTCCTTATGTTGAAATAATTTTATGCGCTGAAAAAAATGGCAAAGTTGATTTAGAAGATGCGTTAAAAAAACTATGTAAAAAAGGAATAAATTCTATTTTAGTTGAAGGCGGCAAACAACTGGCAACGCAGTTTTTGCAGGAAAATCTGGTTGATGAGTTAATTTGGATTAGAAGTAAAAAAATAATTGGAAATGATGGAATGCCCGCAATTGGTGATTTAGGATTTCCCACACTTTCAGAAGTTTTGAATAATTTTGAGAGAGCGGAAAATAAAGAGATGGATGATGATTTAATTGAGATATTTCGCCGTAATTAAGAAACCTCTGAAAAATATCAATCTATCCCAACAAACTTGCGTAAACTTTCAAAGTTTCGTTACACATTTTTTCATTCGAAAAATTATCTGTCACATTTTTCCTAGCATCAATTCCGATTTTATCGGTTTCATCTTTCGGCATTTCTAAAACTTGATCAATCACTTTAGCAAAACCTTCCACATCACCAACTTCAACTAAGAATCCGGTTTTGCCATCAATTATGGTTTCTAAAGCGCCACCAATTTTAGTTGCGATAATAATCCGATTTGATGCCTGCGCCTCAATTGCAATACGGCCGAAAGCCTCGGCGCGAACGCTTGGACAAACCGCTAAATGCGAAAGCGCATAAGCAGTTGGCATATCTTTGCAAACACCAACTATACGCACTTTTCCTTCCAGTTTTTTATCAATAATTTTGCCTTCGAGTTTTTTTCTAAATTGTTTGTGACCATGATCCGAACCAACCATCACGCATAAAAAATCAGATTTAACTTTGGTTAATGCTTCAATCAAAAATTCATGTCCTTTCCAAGCCGTAAAACGCGCTGGCATTAAAATGATTTTTTTATCATCCGGCAAATGCCATTTTTTACTCAAATCTATAATGCGGTTTTTTGAAACTTTTGCGTAATTAAAGTAGCCCAAATCTGCACCGCGTTGAATTACCGTGGTTTTTGCCTCACGATATTCACTATAATTTTGGGATAAATAATTTTTGATAAAATCAGAAACCGCAATCACCGCATCAGCTTTTAACATGATAGAATTGTAAGCTCTTTTGGGAGGAAAAATTTTCCATTTCCAAAATTTTAATGAGTAAGTTCCGTGAACCGTCGCTACTAATTTTGTAGCGGTTTTTTTACAAGCGAAATAGCTGCTCCACATTGGTGCTCTAGAGCGCACATGAATAATATCAACATTGTTTTCTTTAATCAGTTTGGCCAGTTTTTTATTATTAAAATAAACTGTGATCGGATTTTTGCTATGCACCGGCAACTCAATATGTTTGATGCCGGCTTCGCGTAATTGATAAACCAAAATTCCACCTTTCGAAACAACAATTGGTTCAAAATCAGCTTTTTTTAATGCTTTAGCAATATCAATAGTTCCGCGCTCAACTCCACCGCTTTCTAGGGCTGGCAGTATCTGCATTACTACCGTTTTTTTTCTTTCAGAATTTTCCATGATTTAAAAACTAGAGTATGATTGTTTCTTCGCGCTTAGGACCAGTTGAAATTATCGAAGCTTTAATGCTGCAAAGATCTTCGATTCTTTTAACATAATTACGGGCTTTTTGCGGCAATTCGGCCAGCGTTTTTGCGCCAAATGAACTTTCTTGCCAACCTTCCATTTCTTCGTAAATCGGCTCGATTTGATCCCATAAATGATTAGCTTGTGGCAAGTAATCAAAGGTTTTGTCACCAATTTTATAACCAATACAAATTTTGATTTTTTCTAATTTATCAAGCACATCAAGTTTAGTTAGGGCAACTTCTTTTACTGAAGAAAGTTGAATTGACTGACGAACCAAAACCGCATCAAACCAACCACAACGTCTATCGCGACCAGTTACAGTTCCAACTTCTTTTCCTTCAATACGTAAAAAATTTCCAATTTCACATTCAAGCTCGGTTGGAAAAGGGCCGGATCCAACTCGAGTTGTGTAAGCTTTTAAAATGCCGATTGTTTTGTGCAAATCAGCAACTCCCAAACAAGAACCAAGGGCAATTTGACCAGCCATTGTGTTGCTTGAAGTTACAAAAGGATAAGTTCCGTAAGTCACGTCGAGCAATGCTCCTTGCGCACCTTCAAACATTACATTAGCAAATGAATTAAGTTTTTTAGCAATTTCAAAAGCCGGTTTGGCGTGAGTCAAAAGACGAGCGCGAACTGGCTCTAATTCAGCAATAATTTGTTCAATTGTAACAATTTCTGCGCCCAAACTTTTGCGCAAAAGATTGTGATAAAAAAGTAAATTTTCTAAACGTTCAGTTAAAATTTTATCATCCATCAAATCACAAATACGAACCGCTCTGCGCCCCGCTCTATCTTCATAAGCTGGCCCAATTCCACGTCCCGTGGTTCCAATTTTTTTCTCGCCTTTTTTGCTTTCTAAAAGTTGGTCTAATTCGCGATGAACCGACAAAATTAAACAAGCATTTTCAGCAATCGCTAATTTTTCTGATTCAATTTTAATTCCAGCTTCTTCAATTTTTTTTATTTCAGAAAAAAGTGCGATTGGATCAACAACTACGCCACTTCCAATTACTGAAAATTTTCCACGAATTATTCCCGATGGCAGCAAGCTTAATTTGTAAGTTTTATCTCCCACCTTAATTGTGTGACCAGCGTTATGACCACCCTGAAAACGCACAACTGCATCAAATTTATCTGCCAAAAAATCTACGATTTTCCCTTTACCTTCATCGCCCCATTGCAGACCGATTATTGCTGTATTTCCCATTTTACTATTCATCCTTCATTTGATTTTTAATGCCAAATATTACCGAATTGACTGCGGTTTTTTTCTCAGTTGTAAAATATTTGCTGCAATAAGGACAAACCACGAAATCATTTTTGCCCATATTCAAATAAACCAAGGGATGTCCTGATGTTCCTTTTCCGCCATCACAGGAAACTTTTTGCGAATCGACATGCACAGTTTCAAGCGGGCTATTTTTAGGATTAATTTGAGGATTCATTTTAAAAATTGAGAGATTAGAAATTGCTTGTTGTAAGTTTGATAAAAACAAACGATCACAACCTAAATTGCGCAAACAAGTTTTTCAATCTAAGTTTTTAAAGTTAAACGAATATGAAAAAAATCTTCTCATTATTTTTGGCACTAGTCTTTTTACAAGCTGGAAGCGCCAACGCCGCAAGCAGCGATTGGCATGAAAACCAAAGCAAGGGAGCTAAAACAAGATTGATCGCCAGCTATTACAAAAATCAGGCTGGAGAAAAAAAATTAATCGCTGGTATAGAATTCAAAATTGCATCAGGTTGGAAAATTTATGGATCTGGTTCTGACGGAATTGGAATGCCACCAAGTTTTGATTTTACCAATTCTAAAAACCTCGCAAAACACACAATTTTCTGGCCTCAAGCAATTGCCGAAGAAGAAAAAATTGGCGATGAAAAATTCGCTTATTCTTCTTACAAAAATGAAGTTATAATCCCGATTGAAATCGACTTAAATCAAGCAAATCAAGCGGTTGAACTCAATGTTCAGCTTAATTACGGATTATGCAAAGAAATCTGTGTTCCAGCAAGTGAAAATTTTACTTTACAAATTCCTGATGAAATCGACACCATTTCTTTAAACGAAATCCAAAAATTTTTTCCTACTCAAATCAGCGATGAAAAAGAAGCGCCAAAGCCGAAGGCTAATAATTTAGCCTTATTTTCGGCAATTTTATTGGCAATTTTCGGTGGGGCAATTTTAAATATCATGCCCTGCGTTTTGCCAGTTTTATCAATTAAATTAATTTCGATAATTCGCCATTCTGAATCCGAAATTTCCCACATCCGCTTTTCATTTTTATCGACCATCATCGGCATTTTATCTTGCTTCGTGATTTTCGCGCTTTGTGCTTCAATCATAAAATTAACCGGAAATTCTTTAGGCTGGGGATTGCAATTCCAAAACCCTTATTTCCTGATTTTCTTGATTGTGATTCTAATTATTTTCGTCGGCAATTTACTGGGAGTTTTTGAAATTAATTTCGACCGCTTTTTAGCCACAATTCTTAATAAAAAAATCAGTAAGGAAGAAGAAAAGAAAAACATTTTCTTGTCTAATTTTCTTTCTGGAATTTTAGCAGTTTTGCTTGCAACACCTTGTTCGGCGCCATTTTTAGGTGCAGCAATTTCGTTTGCTTTGGTTCAAAGTTTTTTTGTGATTTTTCTGATTTTCTTTTTTATCGGCATCGGTTTTTCGCTGCCTTATTTTATACTTATTTTTGCGCCAAAATTAGTTTATATTTTACCACGCCCAGGAAATTGGATGATTCAAATCAAGCAGCTAATGGCGGGTTTATTGGCGGCAACAGTGATTTGGCTGATTTATGTTTTGTCGCATAATATCGGGGCTCTTCCGGCATTTTTAGTCGGAATAATTGCGGTGGCAATTCTCGCCTGTTTTAAAATTAAAATGGAATTTTTCAAATTTCTGGCAATTGCAACGCTAGTAATTTCAAGTTTTCTATTGCCAATGAAATTACAAAAACAACAAAAAATTTCCAAAGATTCTTATGAAAGTTTTTGGATAGAATTTGATGAAGCCAAACTTCACCAATTAATAATCGAAGACAAAACCGTGGTTGTCGATATTACGGCAGATTGGTGTTTGAGCTGCAAATTCAACAAGATCCGCGTTTTGCAAGATAAAGAAGTTATGGCGAAATTAAATAGCGGCAACATTATTGCGATGCGCGGCGACATCACCAAACCCAATGAAGAAATCATAAATTTCTTGCACAAAAACAATCGTTTTGCGATTCCATTTAACGCAGTTTACGGGCCAAAAGCGCCCGAAGGTTTATTAGCAAGCGAGCTTTTGACCAAGAAAGAACTCTTAGAACTAATTGAAAAAGCACAATAATTTAAATATGACAAACCTTACAAACCTAACTCTTCGCCAAACTCTTGAAGGATTAAAATCAAAAAAATTTTCAAGTTTAGATGTAACTTCAGCTTACATAAAAAACATTGAAACCAACCGCAATCTCAACGCTTTTATCACCGAAACTTTTGATGTTGCTTTGACTCAAGCTAAAAAATCTGATGCAAAAATCAGTGCTGGAACTGGCGGGGAGTTAGAAGGAATTCCTTTGGGCATTAAAGATCTTTTTTGCACCAAAAATATTCGCACCACTGCTGCTTCAAAAATGCTAGAAAACTTTGTTCCAACCTACGAATCAACAGTCACGCAAAAACTTTTAAATGCCGGTTCAGTTACACTCGGAAAATTAAACATGGATGAATTTGCCATGGGTTCCGCCAACACCAACAGCTATTTCGGGCCAGTTATCAACCCTTACAAAAAGAAAAATTCTAACGAAGATTTAGTTCCCGGCGGAAGCTCTGGCGGATCAGCAGCAGCAGTTGCGGCCAATTTATGTTTAGGTGCTACGGGTTCTGACACCGGTGGTTCAATTCGCCAACCAGCTTCTTTCACTAACATAGTTGGCGTAAAACCAACTTACGGACGTTGTTCACGTTACGGCATGATTGCTTTCGCCAGCTCGCTTGATCAAGCCGGAATTTTCGCTAAAGATGTTTATGATGCCGCGCTTTTACAACGCGTGATTTCAGGCTTTGATGTTAAAGATTCAACTTCGATAAATATTGCGGTTCCACAATTTGAAGCGCTTTTAAATTCAAATATTAAAGGCAAAAAAATCGGCATTCCGCAAGAATATTTTGTTGCTGGAATGTCAGAAGAAATCATCCAACTTTGGAATCGCGGTAAAGAAATTTTACAAAAACGCGGTGCTGAATTAGTAGAAATTTCTCTGCCTCATACTCAATATGCTTCTGCGGTTTATTATGTTTTGGCCTCGGCTGAATGCTCGTCAAACCTAGCGCGCTTCGACGGTGTGCGTTATGGATTTAGAGCCGAAGGAACCAATTTATCTTTGGAAGAAATGTATGAAAAAACCCGCGATCAAGGTTTTGGCGACGAAGTTAAAAGAAGAATTTTAACCGGAACTTATGTTCTTTCGGCTGGTTTTTTTGACGCTTATTATAAAAAAGCTCAAAGAGTGCGACGCCTTGTTTTGCAAGACTTCAGCGATGCTTTCAAAAAAGTTGATGTGATTTTAACGCCAACAACTCCAAGCGCTGCGTTTCCGATCAATCAATCAAAAGAAATAGGAAATTCTGATCCAGTAAAAATGTATTTAAACGATGCCTTCACAATTCCAGTAAACTTGGCCGGCTTGCCCGCGCTTTCAGTTCCCGCTGGTTTTGACAAGGATGGATTACCTTTGGGATTGCAATTAATTGCCAAACATTTTGATGAACAAAATATGTTTGATGTGGCTTTGGCGATTGAAGAAGATTCTAGATAATGAAAATAGCCGTCATCGGAGCGGGGCCAGCTGGATTAACTGCCGCCTATCAACTTTGTAAAAAAGGAATTGATGTCGAAATTTTTGAAAGTAGCGATGCAATTGCCGGAATGGCAAAAACAATATCACTTTGGGGCCAGCTTGTTGATCTGGGTCCGCACCGCTTTTTTAGTTCCGATCCGCGAGTAAATAAAATCTGGCTCGAAGCCATTGATGGGCAATATCAAGTGGTCAAACGTTTAACCCGCATTTATTACAAAAAAACTTTTTTCAATTATCCGCTAAAAGCCTTTAACGCCCTGCGAGGACTTGGTGTCATTGAAGCCGCGCATTGCCTCATAAGTTATGTTCAAGTAAAAATTTTTCCGATAAAAAACAATTCGACCTTTGAATCATGGGTAACAAATAGATTTGGCAAAAGGCTTTTTGAAATATTTTTTAAATCTTACAGCGAAAAATTATGGGGCATTTCTTGTAGAGAATTAGATGCTGATTTTGCCGCCCAAAGAATTAAAAATTTCTCTCTTTTTGAAGCGATAAAATCAGCGATTTTGCCACAAAAAAATTTCAAACATAAAACTTTGATTGATGAATTTTTCTATCCCAATAAAGGCGCTGGTCAAGTTTACGATAAAATGGCGCAAAAAATTCTTGAATTTGGCGGCAAGTTAAATTTAAAAACTCCGGTTTTGGCAGTTAAACTAGCAACTGACAATTCTTTGGCATCAATTACGCTTGAGGATGAAAAAGAAATCGAATTTGATCATATTATTTCTTCAATGCCATTAACCGCTCTAGTAAATAGTATGAAAGCTCCACAAGAAATTAAGGATTGCGTTAAAGAGTTAAAATTTCGCAATACGATTTTAGTTTTTTTACAAATTAATGCTGACAATCTTTTTGCCGATCAATGGCTGTACATACATTCAGAAAACCTAAAAACCGGACGCATCTCAAATTTCAGAAACTGGACTTCTTCAATTAATAACGGTCAGCCTCAAACCATTTTGTGCCTAGAATTTTGGTGCAACGATGAAGATGAAATTTGGTCATTTAAAGATAAAAAACTAACAGATCTTGCCACCCAAGAAATTTATGAAACTGGTTTAGTTCCAGCCAATTCAGTTCTTGATGGCAAAGTTATTCGCGTACCAAAATGCTACCCAGTTTATAAAACTGGTTATAAAAAATATTTGCAGCCGGTGCAAAAATTTTTATCAACCCAAAAATCACTTTCGGTTATTGGTCGATATGGTTCATTTAAATATAATAACCAAGATCACAGCATATTGATGGGATTACTAGCGGCAGAAAATATTTGTGAAAATGCCAATCATGATCTTTGGAATATTAATACCGATTACGAATATCAGGAATCAAGCAGCATTACCGCCACTGGTTTAGAGAAAATAAAATGAGTACATGAAAAAAATTTTAATCACTGGTGGCGCTGGATATATCGGCTCACAAACTTCTAAATTGCTAGCGTTGGATGGTTATGAACCGATTTGTTTTGATAATCTTTCTACCGGATATGCTGAATTTGTAAAATGGGGACCTCTGGAAATTGGCGATTTGCATGATTGCTCGAAGATTACCAAAATTATTAAACATTATCAGCCAATTTGCGTTATACATTTTGCTGGCAATTCCTATGTTGGTGAATCAATTTCTAATCCACAAAAATATTACCATAATAATGTCGGTGGCACTTTGTCGCTTTTAAATGCGATGCAAAATGCAAACTCGAAAAACCTTATTTTCTCCAGCAGTTGCGCAACTTATGGCGTTTGCGACGGAGTGAAAATTGACGAAACGACAATACAAAAACCGATTAATCCTTATGGCAAAAGTAAGTTGATGGTTGAAAAAATTCTTTTTGATCTAGCTAATCAAGGAAAATTATCTCAAATTACTTTGCGCTATTTTAATGCCGCTGGAGCAGATAAAGACTGTGAAATTGGCGCCAAGCATAATCCAGAAACCCGCCTCATTCCTTTAGCAATAAATTCTGCCAAAGATGGAACTGAATTAGAAATTTTTGGTACCGATTTTCCAACAAAAGACAAAACTGCAATTAGAGATTATGTGCATGTCGAAGATCTGGGAAGGGCTCATATTCTAGCTATGAAGCTTTTATTATCTAAAAATATTAATTCTGATTTTATTAATCTAGGCAGCGGAATTGGAAGTTCGGTTTTAGAAATAATCAACAACTTAAAAAAACTCGGGCTTACCGTAAATAGTCGCAACATGCCGCGCCGCATTGGCGATCCAGCTAGTCTGGTTGCTGATATTTCAAAGGCAAAAAAAGTTTTAAACTGGGAGCCGAATTATAATATTACAGAAATTTTGCAGTCGGCAATTTTGTGGAATGAACGTCAATTAAATCTCAAAAAACATTAAATTAGAATCAGCTGAAACCAGCGGTAAATCTTGAGATATCTGCTTTAATTGTTTAGTAAATTGTCTTACCTCTGACCAACTAAATTTTTCTGCCATCATTTTTTGGTTTAGGTAAATTCCGCTAAATCCCTTATTTTTAATTTCAAAAATAAAATCTTCGAAATTCATTTTCACAACTTCATGCTGCCATAAACTGCTTGGGCGACCCATAATTGCAGGATAAGACCAGCGCAAATTCTTTGAATGTAAATATCCTAACAACAAATCATAAAGCTCAACATTTTCTGGAAAATCTATAACTGGAAGCACAAAAATCATCGCATCTTTTGGCATGGTAGATTCAATTTTTTGCACAAAATCACGATCAGAAATAAATGCGCTTTTTGCTTTTTCACTTTGGAGAATTGACGCCGAAACCTTTCCAACTTGATCAAAAATCGCTAATGTCGAAATTATTAAAATAGCAATTTTAGCAAAAAGTTTTTTCTTCTTAACCGCTTTGTCAAAAATAATTGCCATTATAAATAATGAAAAAAATGCGATAAAAATTGAAAAGCGTGCGTGGCTACGAATTAGGGGAAAAGGAATTACAAAAAACATCACAAAACCGCCAATTGTAGCAAATAAAACTGACAATAAATTTAAACCCGCCAAATTTGAAATTAGGTTTTGGTCATTTTCATTTAAGGAATATTTCTTGATTGTTTTTTGAAAAACCGATTTTTCACCAGCATGATTTTGGGCAAATAACCATAATATTAAAAATAAAAAACCCGTTGAAGCAAGAATGCCAAGGCTTTCTGATCCTTGTTCTAAATTTTTCAAAGATATTTCATCAAAAAGAAAGCGCAGGTTTCGCAAATAGTCGATGTAATGATTGGCAACTGGTAAAAATAAATTAATGATTTTTAAACCGTAATGCTCGCTTTCAATTGGACCCCTATTTCCAACTCTTGCGTTTCCTCCATTTTGAAACCAATGAATAAATGACGGCAAATAAAGCAAGAAAAGCATAAAAATTATTATGCCACAAAGCGCGACCGAGGAAGAAATACTGCCGATAAAATTATCTTTTTTTAAATTACGCAAAAACCAAGCAAAAATAAAAATTACTATCGCATATAAAGCGTAATAAATGCCATTGGCGGCGATAAAACAACAACAAGAAGCGGCAATAAAAAATGAGGGATTTGGTGCAAAGCAAAGTTGATTTTTTTTATTATAAGAAATTACCTGAATTTTATCGTTTATGATCCAAAGTGCCAACATTACAATCAGCGGAATTGCCATGTAATTTGACAAAAAAACATGCGTCTCATTACGTGAAAAATGATAGGGGGTAAAGGCATATAAAATACTCACGATTATCGCGCTGAAAACCGATATTTTAAAACTACGCAGAACCGCAAAAGACGAAGCCGAAATTAAGGCAAAACTTGAAATAAAAAAACAATTGATGACCCAAAATGGATTAGAGGAAAAAAGTGTAAAAAACTTGGCGATTAGAAAATGTATTGAGTCGGCCTGAAGCGGAAAATCATAAAGATTAAATTTCCCGAGCGATTGAGGAAATCCGATATAATCATTAGTTAAAAACCAGCGATTATTAATCAAACTTTTCATTTCAAAAATGCTAAAAAGTACATCGCCAGAATAATCGAAAATCGGTAAGTTTAAATCAATTTTCCAAATCTGAAAAAGAATGGCAAAAATTAACAAAGATAAAACTGGAGCGGCGCTATATTGAAGAATATTTTTTAAAAGCTTATTCATTTAATTTTCACTTTCTTTTTTTAATTTATGTAATCGATATAAATCCTAAAACCATAGCATGTAACTTGGTTTTCATTATTTCTAACCTCGTGTTATCTATCAATAGATTACGCCAAATAAACTATCTTTTGATAACTCCTAAATTCGTCCTTTTGGTACAAATTTGTTCGCCTTATCAGTCACAATTTTTCCTCAAAAATCCTTGCCAAAAACTATAAAAAGATAGTTTTTTTGGTATGCATCTTGGTAAGTTCTGGTTTTTTTAGAACATAGAGCGATTTCTTATCGTCTCGCTTAATCAAGTTATAATTCTGATTCAGAAATTGGCAGGAATTATAATTCTCCGAGGCGGATACTCCGATTATTTTTAAATATATTCCGTGGTTACTATAATCGGTTAATTCTTGGCAAAAATATTTAGGGTAAAAAAAGCCGATAAAAAAACTGTCGCTTGGCATTTTATTTACAAGTAGCATTGGTGATTCTGGTTGATATTTTGCAGTCATGGCAAAAATTTTTGTATCATATTTTTGCATCAGATCAAGAATGTCTGCCGTATTATTCGCAATATTTTTCTGATAGAGATTATAGTGATTTACAGTTTTAAAATTATGGACACAGAGAATTATCGCCAAAGCTACAATCAATGTTTTCAATCTTCCTAATGAGAATGAAATTAGAGAAAAAGTATTTTTGAAAATGATGTAAAAGGCAAATGGCATAAAACCTTCTAACATTCGATAGCCGCCGATTTCGTATAAAACAGTGATTGCAATCAGCAAAATTGCGTAGAAAAAAAATATGCAAAATGATTTAGATAATTTCCATGACTGTGGCGAGAGGATCAGCCATATTTTTAATCTTAGAAAATAGAAAAAAAATGCGACCAGTGAAATTAAGAATAGGTAAAACTGTGGCATAAGAAATGGGTTGGTAAAGCCATATGCAACGCGTGTCAAATTATTTGCTACTTTGCTTAATAACAATTGGTAATCGATCTTAAGATCAAGATAGCATGGTTCCATATGGTTTCTTTGGAAATAAAATAAACCCAAATTCTGGTAGCAATATTGGTAAACTGCATATGGAAGTAAAATACAGGCGATAAGAAAAATTAATAATTGCCATTTACCTTCTTTTTTATCCTCTTCTTTTTTAAACCTTTCTGGTAGTAAGCGATAAAGCAAACAAAAGACTGGAATCAAAATATAAAAATTACGCGCCAATATCAAAACGGTAATCGCTAAAAAGTAGCAAAGAATTAATAAAAAACTGTCACGTCTTTTGGAATATAAACCAAGGTAAAAACATAAAGTAGCAAGCGCAGGACAAAATATTTCTTTTCCCGTGTCCAAGGCATAGATAAATAGTGGCGAAAAAAAGAATGCACCCAAACAAATTGCTAAAGATTTTTTGCGGGTGACGTGGTTTTGTAAAATAAGATGAGACGAATAAAGAAAAACGACGCAAAGCAGAAATTGTGAAATTAGCGCAACAAAAAATTGGTTATTATAAATGTAAAAAAATCCGGAAAGAAAGATGGAGTATATAGGGAAGTGATAAGGTTTGATTTTATTTAAATCATAATTTGCTTGGGCAATTTGATCAAATGCTAAATCTAAAATCACCCCAGAAATACTATGCAAACTTGATTTGTCGTAAATTCTTTGAGCAATACTAAGATATTGCCAAGAATCATTGTCAATCATTAAGGGATTGGCTTCAGAGACAAAGGAAAGAATACCAAGAACCGCCAATACAAAAGAAGATATTATTACCAAATCCCAATATGAATTGGCAAAAAATTTATTTTCGAGTTTTGTGGTCATGCTTCTGATAAATGCCTTCAATAATTGTGTAAGGACGAGGCTTAATTTCAGTAAATATTTTCGCCAGATAGATTGCAATCACGCCAAGACTCATGGTAATGACTCCAGCGATAAACCATAGCGAAACCATAATTGACGACCATCCTTCGATACTGACTGACTGAAAGAATTTTTTATAAATTAGACAAAATCCGAAGACAGTGGAACAAGAAGAGATGAGGATTCCAAGATAAAAAATATAGTAAAGAGGCTTAGAACTGAAGGAAGTTATGGAATTAACTGCCAAAGAAACTCGGCGCAAAAAGTTGTAACTTCTTTCACCTTTGCGGCTGGTTTTTTTAATAAAAATATATGATTGCTTAAAGCCATTTAAAGCCTTGATTCCTGCGAGATAAACTCCTTGCTCGCGATACTTCACCAATGATTCGACATATCTTTTGCTCATCAGTGACGCGGTGCATAAATTTTTGGCAATTTTCTGATTTGATAAAAAATTAAAAACTGGATAGAATAATCCATCAAAATTTTTTTCGATTAAGCCGCCCTTTCTAGCCTTAATTACAGAGTTGATGCAGTCATCGCCACCTTGAATAATTTTTTGGTAGAATTTTTCTAATTCTTCTGGCTGCTCTTCCAAATCACAATCAATTGTGAATATATAACCTCCCTGCGCATGTTCCATGCCAGTCATAATTGCTTTGTGATGGCCAAAATTTCGTGATAGGTTAATCAACTTACTCTTCTCATCTTGATTAATAATCTCTCTTAACACCCTTAAAGATTGATCCGGACAACCGTCATTTACAAAAATGATTTCGTAATCATCGGTAATTTTTTTTACCGCATTACTCATGCGCAAATGGAACTCTCTCAAAAATTCTGTTGATTTATAAGTGGTTGTTACGATCGATAATTTCATATTTATTAGTCGGCCTCTTTATTAATTATGTTATTTTTTAAAACCACCCGACCCATGCTATCAATATCTTCTCTGGTTTTTTCTAAAGCCATTTTTCCTTTGATAACTGAATTTGCAAAATCGATTCCGACGGGGTTTTTATTTTTTGGATTTTTTGCCAGAAGCAAGCGCACTGAAATTCTTGGATTTTCTTTTTCTGTCGGTTTCGTGCCATGAAGCAAAAATGAATTCCACATCGCACAATAGCCAACAGAACCAGTCATTAATTGGGCTTCACATTGTATAGAATTTCTTTCGTCATCTTCATAAATATATTTTTTATCACTAATTTTTTTTAATTTATGAGGAAAAGTTGTTGCTCCAAGCAAGTGAGATTTTGGAATAATATGTAAAGGTGATTCTTTACTAGAAACGTCATGAAGATAAATGTAGCAAGTGATAAATGTTGATGGATCAAGTTCGGAGCGGTTTTTTGGCCAATCTATTAAATCTTGGTGATAATCAATTCCGCGAAAATAAGTAATATCTCGATATTGTGGCTTTATGTAAATTCCTAAATTTGCAATATTAGCGCCAGAAATTTTTTCTAAAACCCACTGAGGCAACCAAGATTCTGGAACGGCGCAAACAAGCTTGTTAATCACGATTTCATAATCATCGCCGATCATAAATTTAATGGCAGCGAGCAGCTTCTTATTAGAAAAAATAAAATCATTTTTTAATTCTTCGAATAAGGAAAATCTTTTTTTTGGATTCACGCCCCAATGAGAATTGACCTTTTTATACTCCTCTTCTGTAATAAAAATATCTTTCCCAAACTCTCTTTTTGAATAAAGTTCTCTTAGCATTTCAGCGCAATCTTGCGCCTTAAAAATATTGCCAAAAATATAGATTCCGTCTGCTTGAAAAGATTTTATGATGTCGGAGCGAGAATCCATATTATCGAAATTTATTGAGATATTCTTCTTGCAGAATCGACATGATTATTACGTTCTTATATTCGCCATTTTTGAATAATTCTTGGCGTAAAATCCCATCTTTTTTAAAACCATATCTTTGATGAAAAGTTATAACTTTTTTGTTATCTTCTATTACTTTGCACCATAATTTATTCAGGTTAAGATGCAGGAAAGAGTAGTCTAAAATCAACTTTTCAACTTGAGATCCTGCATTGCTTATCTTGGCTTTTTTATCAATAAAAAATCTGCTAAATTCACAATTTTTATTACGATAATCGATATTGATTAAAGAGACGGTTCCGATTGGACGATTACCTTCATTTAGCGCAACGACATAATTAAATTCAGTGCTAGTTCTGGTATATTTTTCCCACCAAGCCTTTTGCATCTCTTGACTGTAAGGCTCAAATTCACCAAAAAAATTGTAATTTTCAGGATTGGGGCGGATAGTCATCAAAAAATCGAGATCACTCGGCTTATAATAACGCAAATGCAATATTTCATTTTTTAGAAACATGTTTAGCAAATATAAGATTAATTAAGTTGAGAATTTTTTAAAAAATTCTTTGATATTTGTGGTTACTTTTTTGCATTCGCTTTCCCTCAAAGAATGGAATATAGGCAATCGTAAAATTCTTTCAGAATGGCTCGTAGTATATCTATCATCGCCAACAAATTCCCCAAATTGCTTTCCGATTTTTGTAGAATGAAGCGGAATATAATGAAAAACCGCTAAGATATTTTGCTGCATTAAAAAAGTAATCAGCTGGCTTCTTTGTTCCATAGTTTTTGTTTTGATCCAAAATATGTGAGCGTTGTTCTCATTGCGCTGCGGAATATTTTGAACATCAATAATTCCTGCTTTCTCGAGCTCCAACAACTCACTTTTATAAAAATTCCAGATCTCGAGTCTCGTTGCTTTTACTTCAGCTAGTTTCTGTAATTGATAAAATAAAAATGCAGCGCTGATTTCACTCATCATGTAATGACCGCCAATACTAAACCAAGAATATTTATCAACCAAACCAAGAAGGAATTTGGATCGATTAGTGCCTTTTTCCCTTACTATTTGAGAATCCTCAATAAATTCAGGATTATTGATTATCAGGCATCCGCCCTCACCAGCAGAGGTAATATTTTTAGTTTCATGAAATGAGATTGTAGCTAAATCACCAAAACTGCCGAGGGGCTTGTTGTCAAAGTTTGCATCTATCGATTGCGCCGCATCTTCAATCAAAAAAATTTGATGGCGATCGCAAACCTGACGCAAAATATTTAAATCAGAACTAATGCCGCCATAATTTACCGCGATGATTGCTGCGGTATTAGGAGTAATTGCCGCTAAAACCAAAGACTCGTCAATATTCATGCTATCAGGCTTCACATCGACGAACTTAATGCGAAATCCAAACTTGGCAAAACTATTGGCCGTAGAAACAAAAGTATAGCTTGGCATTATCACTTCTGGAACCTGAGATTTACAGCGAGATTTTAACATCAAGGCGCACATTTCAAGGGCTGACGTACATGAGTTTGTAAGAAAAACTTTTGCAAAACCATATCGCTCTTCCAAAAATTTTTCGCAAGATTTGGTAAATTCTCCGTTTCCCGAAATGTGTAGAAAATTATTCTCAAACTTTTCCTTCAAAAAAGTTAATTCTTCCCCTAAAAATAAAGGCTTATTAAATGGTATCATTTTCTTTTTTTCTAAAATTAGATTTACCTCTTCTCCAAAATCTGTTTTTTCGCCATTTCAATAAACTCTTCCACACTCATAACTTTTTGCGATTCCTCGCCTAATTTACGCACTGAAACCGAACCATTTTCTGCCTCTTTTTTTCCAATTGCTAAAATATATGGAACTTTTTTCAAAGAATGTTCGCGGATTTTATAATTGATTTTTTGCGCGTCAAAATCGCCTTCAACTCTAAATCCACAAGCTTTCAATTTTTCAAAAACTTGCGCACCATATTCGTCTGAATCATTGGTAATCGTGGCGATAACCATTTGCGTTGGAGCCAACCAAAGCGGAAATTTTCCAGCATAATTTTCAATCAACATGCCGATAAATCTTTCAAAACTGCCGAGAATTGCGCGATGCAACATTACTGGGCGCTTCTTGCTTCCATCGTTTGCAATGTAGCTGGCATCAAGTCTTTCCGGCAAAATAAAATCGGCTTGCAAAGTTCCGCATTGCCATTCGCGTTTGATTGCGTCAACTAAAGTGAACTCAAGTTTTGGGCCATAAAAGGCACCTTCGCCCGGATTAATTTCGCATTCCAAACCCGCCGCTTTCACAGCTTCTGATAAAGCTGCTTCAGCTTTATCCCAAGTTTCATCTGTGCCGGCGCGCACTAGCGGACGAGTTGAAAATTTAACTTTCACATTTTTAAAACCAAAGTCGTTATAGACTTCTTTTAATAATTCACAAAATGCCACGGTTTCAGAATTAACCTGACTTTCTTCACAAAAAATATGGGCATCATCTTGCGTAAAAGCACGCACGCGCATGATTCCGTGCAACGAACCCGAAGATTCGTTGCGATGACAAGAACCAAATTCCGCCATTCGCAAGGGCAATTGACGGTAGGATTTTAACTCTTGATTAAAAATTTGAATATGTCCCGGGCAATTCATCGGCTTCACCGCCAGAGTTCTTTCTTCGCTTTCGGCAATAAACATATTTTCGCGGAATTTTTCCCAATGTCCCGATTTTTCCCACAAAACTTTGTCGATTAATTGCGGAGTTTTTACTTCAACATAATTGTTTTTTTCGAGTTTGGCGCGAATATAATTTTCAATTTCGCGAAAAATTGTCCAGCCTTTTGGGTGCCAAAACACTGATCCCACGGCTTCTTCTTGAATGTGAAATAAATCCATTTCGCGGCCGATTTTACGATGATCTCTTTTTGCCGCTTCTTCCAAAACATGGAGATAATTTTTTAAACTTTCTTCACTTTCCCAAGCTGTTCCATAAATTCTTTGCAACATTTCATTTTTGGCATCGCCGCGCCAGTAAGCGCCAGCGAGTTTCATCAATTTAAAATGTTTGATGTGAGAAGTTGAAGGCGCGTGCGGCCCGCGACAAAGATCAATAAAATTTCCCTGACGATAAAGTGAAATATCTTGGTCAGACGGAATTGAAGAAATGATTTCGGCTTTATATTTTTCGCCAATTGATTGAAAGAATTTCACCGCGTCGTCACGCTTCCAAACCTCGCGCACCAAAGCTTCGTCGCGTTTTACAATTTCGCGCATTTTATTTTCGATTTTTTCTAAATCATCCAAAGCGAAAGGAGTTTTGCGGGCAAAATCATAATAAAATCCATTTTCAATTGCTGGCCCAATTGTTACTTGCGTTTCGGGAAATAATTCTTTCACCGCTTCCGCCATTAAATGCGCGGCATCGTGACGAATAATATCCAAAGCATCCGCGCCACTTTTGGGCGTGATAATTTCAATTTTTGCATCATTTTCAATTGCCCGCGATAAATCGCGCGCTTCGCCATTTACTTTGATTGCCAAAGCAACTTTAGCCAAAGAAATTGAAATTGATTTGGCGATTTGGGCACCAGAAATTCCTCGCGCAAATTCGCGCGCAGCGCCATCTGGAAAAGTGATTTTAATTTGGGACATTGTTTAAAAAATTTGAATCAGATTACTATAAAACTCATCTTCAAAGCTACTTACACCAGCGCAAGGAAAAATTTCCTTTATCCATATATTTCTTGTCGCATTGGTCTAAAACTTCTTTTGGTATCACGCCAACATTATTAAGTGGATATTCGGGGCGCATTGCCACCACTTGATTACCATTAATAAAATAGCTCACCAACATTGCGGCTGAATTATTTTGTTTTGGCATATCGAGACATTCCTTAAAATGCCTGCTGCCTGGCAATAAATATTCCAATTCAAAATTGCTGCCACAAGCAAAGAGATTTACTCCTCGAGCTTCGAGTGCTTTAACTTCTTCTACAATTTCCAACTGTTCTTTTAATTTTTCAGTTTTTTCAAAGTTAAAATTAAAATCATAACTAATCAGGGATAATCTCCCCATTACCAAAAAGAAAATCAGGAAAGATGTGATTGCTGAATGCAATTGGTTTTTATAATCAATATTTGCAACCATTACGGCGAGACAGACGCAAAAATAAAGAAGACCCGTCATAAAATGGCGATAAGAACCAACCACGGAAAAATTTATCCACCAAATCAAATGAACAACAAAACATCCAAATAGAGCAAGCGCTATTAAACTAAAATCTGAGCGGCGCTTTAAAGAAAAACAGGAGATTAAAATTATTGATAAAAGAGGGTAAAAAAATCTCACCCCAAAAATTGCATTTAAACTGGAAAAACGCTGCCAAGCATTATTTTCAACCGCGCCTACTATTTTATAAAATGCAGCACTATCGACTTGGAATTCTTTATATTCTTGCCAACCCAAACTTAAGATTTTTGCTATCTCAAACAGAAAAATTGGCGCGATAACTGCGGTAGCCGCAAATGTTAAAAGCTTTATTTTTTTAGAAATAATTGTTTTTTTATCACAAATAATTCGCAGCGCAAAAATTAAAGATACTGTTGCAACCGCAAGAGCTGTGATGGTTTTTGCCATTACAGCTAAACCAAGAAATAATCCGCCTGCTAAGATTTTTTTCCAATTTTTAGTTGCTGGTAATAATAAAAATATTCCAGATATAACGCAAAGTGCTGCCGGAACCTCACCCATTAACAAATGCCACAAAGCTATGCTATCATTGGTCTCAATCGCAAAAGACTCTTCATTGCCAGTAGAAAATAACAGACAAAAAAACAAGGCTAAAAAACAAAATAGCCATTTTTTTTCTTTCTCAAAAATAGTATCAGCGGCAATAAAAATTATGAAAATTAAACTCCAGATCAAAAAAACATTAGCTAAACTTATAGCCCAATAAGTATTTCCAAAAAGAAAAATTGCAGCCGCCGCTGGAAGCACTATTGTTGGACCCGCAGTTGCGATTAGGTAACTAAAAGGATATAATTTATCAAACATAGCGGCGCTATATCCTTCACCATTAAGCATGTTTTTTGCCAATTGCGCAAAGCCAGCATCATCTCGCCAAACTGGATAGAAAAAAACGCTGTAAATTTGCAAAAACAATAAAATTAGAACTAGTCCGAGAGCTAAAGTTTTTGGATAGTTCAATTTAAAAAATATTTTCAATGTAATTCTTATATTACTCGCACTTAAAAATTGAGAAGTTTGCAGTTGTCAAATGTTGTTCCTTGCAGCGCTCCAATATCTGATTTGGAAGATTGATAAATTTTCCCATATATTGATTATGCTTGATAAAAAGCACCTTTTGCGGCTCCACAAAGAAGTTGACCAGCATTGCTTTTTGAGGGACGTAATTTTCAAAGAAGTGCCCGCATTCCTCAAAGTTGCGAGATTTTGGTAACAAATATTCGAGCTCAAAATTATTACCGCACGAAATCATTTTAAAATCCTGCTTCTGAAGAGTTTTTATTTCTTCAACCACCATTTTCTGTTCTTGTAGACTTGGATCATCATTAAACATTGTTGTAATTTCACTCGGATAAGAAACCAGTAAAGAGATGATAAAAGCAGAAACAAAAAATATCCGAAATTGCGTTTTATATTCAAGTTTACAAATCAACAAAAAAATTCCCGCGAAGTAACAAAAACAACCTATTGATAAATGCCTAAAAGCGTATGGAATTGCATAATTTATCCACCAAGTTACTTGTAAAAAAGAGGCGAGAAGCAGCGCCATTGCTGCTAAAAAATAAGGAGAATTAAGATTCTTTTTACCAGAGGAATAAATTATATAAATTGTAGTCGGCAAGATTGTAAGCGCAGCAAATCCAAAATATCCCATTAAGCTTTGCAATGAATAGAAAAATGGCTTTTCAAAAAAAGCGTTTTTGCGGTAAAAATTTAAATTTTGTTGATGCAATTCTAAATAATCTTTCCAACCCAACGCAATAATCTTGATTGACTCAAAAAGAAAATAAGGCGCAACAAAACAAAAAACTGGAATTGCAATCCAAGTAATCGGTTTTCTGCCAAAGAATATCCTTATCGTCACTATTATTAAAATTGCTGAAGCAGAAATGGCGGAAAGGGTTTTAATAACCAATGCCAGCCCAAGCATTATACCGCCGCTTACCAATCTCGATTTATCAAGATTTTTGAAAGAAAAAATTAAGGCTGCTAAAATAACAAGAAGGGTGGTCGGAATTTCACCCATTAACCTCATCCACAAAGATAATTTTATACCCCCATCGCCACAGGAAAAAAATAACATCATAAATAATGTTAAAAAGCAAAATGCCCATTTTCTTTTTTCACCAACGACTTCTTTGGAAGCGACAAAAATTGCAAAAAGTAAAACCCAAATCAGTAAAACTGCGGTCAATCCTGGAACCCAGTAATAATTTCCAAAAATAAAAATCATTACAGCCGCAGGCACTATTAACGCCGGACCCGAGGAAATGCCATAATGAAATTTATAATCTTGATCAAAAAAAACTGCGCTAAATCCATTGCCATTCACCAAATTTTTTGCAACGCTGGCAAAAAATGCATCGTCTCGCCAGACCGAGAAATTGAAAACACCATATATCTGATATAAAAACAAAGAAGCCGCCAAAACAATCAACGCATATTTAAAAAAATTATTCAGTCGAAAATCGCAATTCATTTAGAGTCGACCTCGACGGAAAACATATATTGAGCGCAAGCAATCGCTCTAAAAAAAGGAATTGATTCAACTGTTTTTTCAAAAAATTTCAAAAAATTTGCCGCTTTATCTGGACAAAAAAACGGCACTAATCCCACAAATTCATCAAAAACTATTGTGCCGTCATATTTCTTAAAAATCCGGCGCAGACTTGCCGGAGTAAATGATTGCTCGCCATGTTCGATGTGATAGCGCGAAGTTTTTTCAATAATTTTTAAAATCGGACTATAACCATTTGGCTCCATCACCAAAATTTTTTTTGCTAATTTGCAGGCAATTTCAATGCCTTTTTCTAAGTCAGGAAGATGATGTAAAACACCGCGCAAAACCGCTATGTCATATGGCTCTTGTGGGATTTCCATTTGATATAAATCTACACATTCGAAACGTAAATTTTTAACTTCTTTATATTTTTTGGTCGCTGCTTTAACCGCATTTTCTACTGGATCAATTGCCACAACCAAAGCAGGTTTTTGCTGCGCCAACTCATAACTATAAGTTCCATCACCACAACCAATATCAATTATTTTTTTCCCAGTAAAAACATCCATCGCCAAAATTGATTTGCTAATACGGGCATTGGACATGCGACCAGAAAGGGCTTGCGCTGTATAAGCGTAACCACCAAATTCATTAACATCTTGCGAAAAAGCTTTATGTGCCATTCTATTTTCCAAAAATATTTTTAGAGACATCAATAGCCGCAACATTGCCGCGCCTAATCAAACTCTTGCGAATAAAATGCGGACGACTTTTTACTTCTTCAAAAATTTTGGCAATATATTCGCCAACAATACTGATCGCAAAAAGATTTAATGAGCCAAAAAATGTTATCAAAACTATTGTGATTGTAACGCCATGGGGTGCGGATTCGGGGAAAAAATATTTAAGTAAAATTTGCGCAACCATTACGAATCCCGAAACAAACAACATCGCCCAACCAAAAGCGCTAAGTATGTTGAGTGGAGCGTAGCTGAATGAAAAAATTCCTTTTTTCGCCCAACCTAAATTTTTAAAAATGCTGTTTGTGGTGCGACCAAATTTTCTTTCGGGGCGAATATAATCAACGCCAGTTTGTTTGAAACCAGCATAAGCGCGAAGGCCGCGCAAAAATAAATCGCGCTCTGGAAAATGCAGCAAAACTTCAACAACTTTTTTATCCATCAGCGCAAAATCTCCAGCATCTTTTGGAATTTTGATGTAAGAAAAAGCCGCAAAAATTCGATAAAAAATCTTATAAAAAACCCGCATATAAAAAGGGGCGTCGCGACTTACACGACGACCATATACAACCTCATATCCCTCGCGCCATTTTTGCATAAATTGTTCGATCATTTCTGGCGGATCCTGCAAATCTCCATCCATCAAAACGCAACCATTTTTGGTTGCTAAATCAAGACCACTTTTAAAAGCAGCTTGCGATCCAAAATTTCTGGAATGAGTAATTCCAATCACACGTTCATCATGTTCGGAAATTTTTTGAATCACTTCTTCGCTATCATCGGGAGAACCGTCATTTACAAAAATAATTTCGTAGTCGAGCTTTAATTTTTGCATCACTTTTGTAATACGTTCATACATTTCAGGAATTGCCTGCGCGTCTTTATAACAAGCAATTATCGCTGAAATTGAATGAACGGCATCAAGCTCGTCGTACTTACGCTTGGTTGCGCGCTTATCCAAATAAACTTCGAGATTTTCTTTGACCCAAATAGTGGTTTTAAGCAAACCTTCTTCAAAATAAGTTTTTGCACTCCAGCCCAAAACTTGCGCCGCTTTATTTGAATTTGAATACCAATTAGTTACATCCCATTTATGAGCCGGATAATTAAATTTAGGCTCGCCTTTAATTTCATAAATTTTCTGCGAAATTTCTGCAATATCGCCAATCGTGGTTTTGGTTCCCGTTCCAATGTTAAAAGATTCGCCGTAAAAATTTTGTGGCAGCGCAAAAGCAGCATCAATAAAGGCTTCGCAAGCATCATCGATATATACGAAATCGCGTGAAATATCGGGATTGGTTAAAGTGGTAAATTCTTTTTGTAAACCTTTTAAAATAACTTGCGGAATCAAACGCGACGAATCTTCAAAAGGCCCATAAACCGAATAAAGACGCAAGTTGGCAATTTTCATGCCCTTTTTTTTGCCATAAAAATGAATCAAATTAGAAATCGCCGCTTTAGTAACCGCATAATGACTATTGGCATTTAAAGTCGCGTCTTCTTTGGGCGCAGCCGATTCATCGCCATATTCGGAAGAACTTCCAGCATTAATAAAACAATCAATTTGACGTTGAAAACAGGTTTCAATTAAACGTTGGGTAAAAATTACATTAGTTTCGTAAATGCGCTCTTCATCATCTTGAAAAGCGTAAGCGCCGTAAGAAATGCAGTTAAAAATAGTTTGGGCTTTGGTCTGATTTAAAACTAAATCAAGCTTGCCTTTCACCAGCAAATCTCCAGCAATTATATGCTTAGAATCAATGCCTTCAAGCCGCCAATTTGGCAATTTAGAACTGGTTGCAAAAACATCATTGCGATATTGCAACAACATACGCAGCAAATTTGTGCCGATAAAACCACTGGCTCCAAGTACGAGAATTGGCCCTTTAAGAGTAACAATTTTTTGAGCGAGAGTTTGAGTCATTTTTAATTCAATTTGAAGGCGCTAATTACAGCTTCTTTGGTTAATTGTGATTCTTGGCGATGAAAATTTTGTGAGCCGTAAAATTCAGAAACATAACCTTGAGCATGAAGATGTAAAAAAGATTTTAACGCAATATTTTTTGCAAGAATTTTGGCAGCAATCATTTGCCCAATTCCGCCTTGCGCCACATGTTCTTCTAATACGCAAAGTTTTTTGTTTGATATTTCTTGCGCTAATTCTTGAGGAAAATCATCAAACAAAGGAAGTTCGCCAAGCACCCAAATTGTTGGGCGCGCGCCCGCTTCTTCGCTTTGAAAATCATAAAGCAAATTGCTCGCAATCGAGCCAGTTACAATCAAAACTCCCAAATCGCCATCAAGAACTTTACGCCATTTTGCGTAAGAAATTTCTGCTGTTTTTTGCGCCAAACCCAGACGTAAAAAAGCTGGTTTATTTAAATCAGAAATTCGTGAAATCATCGCACCAATATCAAAATCAAATGCGGGAATAAAAGCGTGCATATTTTGTAAGCACAAAAGCGAACCATAATCTTCAAGCGCATGATGAGTTGCGCCCATAACGCCGTAGCCATAACCGCCACCATTTCCAATCAAAGTTACTGGCAAATTATGCAGGCAAATATCGTTGCGGATTTGTTCAAAAGGTCGTGCATAAATAAAAGGCGAAATGCTGTAACAAAAAACCGGCAAACCAGTTTTAGCAATTCCAGCCGCCGTTGAAACCATGTTTTGTTCGGCAATTCCAGCATTTATAAAATGATCTTTCATAACTTCGCGAAGGGGCTCGAGCACTTTAAAACCAAGATCTCCGGTTAAAAAAACAAAAGGTTTTTTGGTGAAAGCCTTAATCATTTCAGCGCAAAAAATTTCTCTCATAAATTTTCGATTTCCTTTTTTGCTTTGTTATAAAGTTCATCATTAAGCGGCAAATAATGCCATTGCATCTGGTTTTCCATAAATGAAATTCCGTGACCTTTTATTGTTTTCATCAAAAAAATTTGCGGGCGATCTGCGGCGCGAGAAAGTTTTTTTAAATCCGCTTCTTCATGACCATTAATTTCGGTAATTTCAAAATTAAAAACGGCGAAAATTTCATGAAGTTTTTTTAAATTTAACGAAGCAATTTCTTCAGTAGTTCCAAAACCTTGCAAGCCGTTGCAATCAATAATTACGGTGACATTTTTTAGCTGCTGATGATTTAAAAAAACCAACGCTTCAAAATTGCTACCTTCTTGCCATTCGCCGTCGGACATTAAACAAAAAATTCGCCCTTCTTTTTTTTGTAATTTATTTCCTAAAGACATCCCGCAAGCAAGCCCCAAGCCGTGCCCCAGACTTCCAGTGGCAAAAGGAATTTCCGCAATCCAGTTTGACACCGGATGTCCGGCAAGTTTAGTTTGATCTTTATGAAAAGTTAAAAGTTGTTCATCAGAAATTTTTCCAACCGACCATAAAGCAATATAAAGCGCACCCGCAGCGTGACCTTTGGACAAAATAAAATGATCTTCTTTTTGCATGATATTGTGATGCAAATAAAGCATCGCATCAAGCGAAGATAGGTTTCCACCAATGTGACCAACTTTGGCTTCAAAATGCATTTCAAGCAATCGCAGGCGCGCTTGTTTTTGCAGCTCTGGGAATATCATTAAAAAATTTATTAAGATTTTGGACGCGTTTTTTTAAAACTATTTAGACATGTCAGACTTTCAATAAAGAATGATGTTCTAAAAACAAAAAATTGATTGCAGTTTTGTAACTAAATTTGTTTGATGCGCATCTTCAAAAAAATCTCACAATAATTCTTTTTAGAAGCGTTTTTTATTGGGGGGCTATAGCGCAGTTGGTAGCGCGCTTGCAT
>Ga0214921_10001801_pt1 | contig 35846 bp, 28 predicted proteins | sample LL1505_MetaG_FD_177992 | JGI IMG/M metagenome (GOLD analysis project Ga0214921, IMG submission 177992) | Freshwater microbial communities from Lake Lanier, Atlanta, Georgia, United States - LL-1505 | ecosystem: Environmental > Aquatic > Freshwater > Lake | place: USA: Georgia | collected... | reverse complement strand
GGCACCCAAGGGGCTTCGCCACGGCATTGCAGGGCGGCATTGATGCCCGCGAACAAGCCTTGGGCGGCGGCCTCTTCATAGCCGGTGGTGCCATTGATCTGGCCGGCAAAAAACAAGCCCTGGATGGCGCGGGTTTCAAAGTGGCGTTGCAGGTCACGCGGGTCGAAATAGTCGTATTCAATCGCATAGCCCGGGCGCAGGATGTGCGCGTTCTCCAAACCGGGGATGGAGCGCACCAGGGCGTACTGGATGTCAAATGGCAAGCTGGTGCTGATGCCGTTGGGGTAGACCTCGTGGGTGTGGAGGCCCTCGGGTTCGAGAAAAATCTGGTGGCTGTTTTTGTCGGCAAAGCGGTTGACCTTGTCTTCGACGCTCGGGCAATAGCGTGGGCCCACGCCTTCGATCTGGCCGGTGAACATGGGGCTGCGGTCAAAGCCGCTGCGGATGATGTCGTGGGTCGCCTCGGTGGTGTGGGTGATCCAACACGGCACTTGGCGTGGGTGCATGTCGGTGCGGCCCATGAAGCTGAACACCGGCACCGCACCGGCGGTCACCCCCCGTTCAGTGGCCAGATCGGCGCCGACCATGCCGTCGCCGGGTTGTTCCTGGCAGCGGCTGAAGTCAATGCTGCGCCCATCTAGTCTGGGCGGTGTGCCGGTTTTGAGCCGACCTTGTGGCAGCTTGAGCTCTTTGAGCCGCGCCGACAAGCTCACCGCCGGGGGGTCGCCAGCGCGGCCACCGGCGTGGTTGTTCATGCCCACATGGATCTTGCCGTCCAAAAAAGTGCCGGCGGTCAAGACCACGGTTCGCGAACGAAAGCGAATACCAACTTGCGTGACAGCCCCCACCACGCGGTCACCTTCGACCATCAAGTCATCGACAGCTTGCTGGAAAAGCCACAAATTCGGCTGGTTTTCCAGGCGTTTGCGGATGGCGGCTTTGTACAAAACGCGGTCGGCTTGGGCGCGGGTGGCGCGCACGGCCGGGCCTTTGGAGCGGTTGAGGATGCGAAACTGGATGCCCGCCTCGTCGGTGGCCAAGGCCATGGCCCCGCCCATGGCGTCGATCTCTTTGACCAAATGCCCTTTGCCAATGCCACCGATCGATGGGTTGCAGCTCATTTGGCCCAGGGTTTCGATGTTGTGCGACAGCAACAGCGTTGTGCAGCCCATGCGCGCCGCGGCCAAGGCGGCCTCGGTCCCGGCGTGGCCGCCGCCGACCACAATCACGTCGAAGGTTTGGGGATAGAGCATCTGGGGTGGGCGCCCAAGCGTTGAGCGCCAGGGCGATACAAAAGAATCGGTGGGGTGCACAAACGCGCGCACAAGGCGGTGAACCGGCGGGTGCCGATTTTATACAGGCAAAGCCAAAGCTGCAGCTTTTTTAAGCAGCCACCCCGACGCGTTGTTCTCGTCTCGAAAAAACTTTCACGGTGTTGCTTGAAGCTGGAAAGGACTTGGGCATATCCCCGGGGCAGGTGAGTGCTGCGTCACCCAGGTTCGCAAGCCCTGTGGCATTTAGGGTAGATTGCAGGCTGCGCCGGAAACCCGGTGTTTTGGAGGATTTTCCCGTGTACGCATTCAAATACCAGCGCGCCGAATCGGTGGGCGCGGCCAGCGCGGCCTTGAGCGCCGATGACTCGGCCAAGGTCTTGTCGGGCGGCATGACTTTGCTGCCATCGATGAAACACCGCTTGACCGCACCATCGGCACTGATCGACGTGGCCCGTTTGCCCGAGATGACCGGTGTGCGCCAAGAGGGCGACCACTGGTGGGTGGGCGCGGCCACCAAGCACCAAGACGTGGCGGCCCACCCGGGTTTGCAAAAAGCCATGCCAGGCCTCACCACGCTGGCCGGCTTGATTGGCGACCCGCAGGTGCGCGCGCGCGGCACCTTGGGTGGCTCCTTGGCCAACAACGACCCCAGCGCCGACTACCCATCCGCGGCCCTGGCGTTGCAAGCGCAAATCATCACCGATCGCCGCACCATCGAAGCCGACGATTTTTTTCTGGGCATGTTTGCCACCGCCTTGCACAGCGACGAAGTCATCACCGGCGTGCGCTTTCGCACCCCGCAACGCTGTGCTTATGCCAAGTTCAAACACCCGGCATCGGGCTATGCGATGGCCGGTGTGTTTGTGGCCCAATACGCCGCAGCTGGCGCAGCGAACGGCGGCTGGCGCGTCGCGGTCACGGGCGTGGCCAATGGCGTGTTTCGCTGGCACGAGGCCGAACAGGCCTTGGCACAAGGCGCGCAACCACCAGCCATGCAGCGTGATGACGTGATCGACGACGTGCACGCGCCCGCCGCCTACCGCACCCACTTGGCCCTGCAAATGTTGGCGCAAGCCCGCCAATCGCTCTCCTAACCCCAACCCGCGTGGCCCAGCCACGCCACACCTCGCATGAAACTCAACCTCACCCTGAATGGCACCCCCCGCAGCGCTGACGTGCCCGAGCGCACCTTGTTGGCCGATTTGCTGCGCGACACCTTTGGCATGACCGGCACCCATGTGGGTTGTGACACCACGCAATGCGGTTGTTGCACCGTGCATGTGGACGGCCAAGCGGTCAAGTCCTGCACCATGCTGGCGATGCAAGCCGATGGCTGCACCGTCACCACCATCGAAGGTTTGGGAGCCAATGGATTGCACCCGGTGCAGCAAGCGTTTTCGCAGTGCCACGGCTTGCAATGCGGCTTTTGCACCCCGGGCATGGTGATGGCCTCGGTGGACTTGTTGCGCCGCAACCCCACACCCACACCGGATGAAATTGCCGAAGGTTTGTCGGGCAACCTGTGCCGCTGCACCGGCTATGTCAACATCATCCGCGCGGTGCAACAAGCCAGCCAAGTGATGCAAGGAGAGGCACCATGAATGCTCCCCTGTCTGCCCAGCTGTTGCGCAAAGAAGACCAACGCCTGATCACCGGCACCGGTCAGTTCAGCGCCGACGCGCAAGCGGTGGGCTTGTTGCATGCTTATGTGATTCGCTCACCCCATGCCCATGCCCGCATTGTCCACATGGACCTGAGCGCGGTGCGCAGCGCAGCTGGTGTGCACCAGGTGTTGACCGCACAAGACATGCAGGACGCGGGCTTTGCCGACTTGCCCAATGTGGCGCAGGTCAAAGGCCCACAAGGCCAGCCCCAAACCGTGTGCACCATGCCGGTGTTGGCCCGCGACAAGGTGTTGTATGTGGGCCAACCGGTGGCTTGGGTGGTGGCCGACACCGCCTTGCAAGCGCAAGACGCGGCCGAGCTGGCGCAAATTGATTACGACACCCTCGACGCGGTGGTCACTTATGCCGATGCCACAGCGCCTGGCGCGGTGCAGCTGCACCCGCAAGCGCCCGGCAACACCTCGGTGAAATTTGAGGCGGGCGACCGCGCCGCCGTGGATGCGGCGTTTGCCCAAGCGCACTTTGTCAGCGACATCGCCGTTGACAGTCAGCGTTTGGTGGGCTCGCCCATGGAGCCGCGCGCGGTGTGGGCCTGGCACGATGAGGCCAAGGGCGTCACCCATGTGCACACCCCCACCCAAGGGGTGGGTGGCATGGCGGGCTTTTTGGCCCACATCACGTGCTGGTCCCCTGAAAGCATGGAGGTCCATACCCACGATGTGGGCGGCTCGTTTGGGCTGCGCGCCACGGCCTACAGCGAACACCCCTTGGTGATGCTGTCCACGCGTTTGCTCAAGCGACCGGTGCGTTGGGTGGGTTCGCGCTCAGAGATTTTTGTCAGCGACTGGCACGGCCGTGCGCTGCTTTTGCATGGGCACATTGCCTTGGACGCACAAGGCCACATTTTGGCCATGCGCTTTGAAAACCAGGTCGATGTTGGTGCCTACAACGCTTACTTCAGCACCCACATTGGGGCGCGCAACCTGTCGATCACCATGGGCGGGGCCTACCACGTGCCGGCCTTGCACATGTCTGCGCACATTTACTTCACCAACACCGTGCCGGTGTCGGCGTATCGGGGGGCGGGACGACCCGACATTGCCTATGCCATTGACCGCTTGATCGACCATGCCGCACAACAGCATGGCCTCGACGGGGTGGCGATTCGGCGGAAAAACTTCATTGCGCCCCAAGCCTTTCCCTACACCACGGCGAACCAAACCGTGTACGACAGCGGCCACTTTGAGGCCGTCATGGACCATGCCATTGGCATGAGCGAGCCCCAAGGCTTGGCCCAGCGCCGCGCCGCCGCGTTGCAACGCGGCTGCTTGCTGGGGCGTGGTTTGGCTTACTACTTGGAGGCCTCGGGCCCCGGTGGCGCGGCCAAAGACCAAGTGCGCGGCAGTTTTGATGCGCAAGGCGTGTTGACGCTGCGCGCCTTGACCGGTGCGTCCGGCCAAGGCCACGAAACCAGTTTTGCGCAAATCGTGCAAAACGAAATCGGCCTATCTGCCAGCGCCGTGCGCTACCTGGCAGGGGAGCCGGAAAAAGGCTTGGTCGGTAACAGCACCGGTGGCTCTCGCACCTTGTACGGTGCGGGCAGCGCCATCAAAAACCTGTGCCAACAATTCATGGACCAAGCCAAGCCGGCCATTGCGGTTTTGTGGGGGTGCGACCCCGCCGACATCGGCCATGCCAAGGGCGAGTGGCAAGAGTTGATCGGCGCCAAACGCCGTTTGCGCTTTGCCGACTGGATCGCCAGCTTGGGCGCGCAAGCTGCGCAGGTGCAAGCGGTGGGCGAAGCGGCCTCGGGCGCCACCTTTCCGAATGGCTGCCACATTGCCGAGGTGGAAATCAACATCGCCACCGGTGTGGCCGAGGTGTCGCACTATTGGGCGGTGGACGATGTGGGCCAGGTCATCTCCCCTGAGCAGGTGTTGGGCCAGGTGCATGGTGGCGTAGTGCAAGGCATGGGCCAGGCTTTTGGCGAGCACGTCATTTACGACCGCGAAACCGGGCAGCTGTTGACCGGCTCTTACATGGACTACCCCATGCCCCGCGCGGGTGGTTTGCTGCGCCACTTTCATCACGAGACCCATGCGGTGCACACCGACCTCAATTTGCTGGGCGCCAAAGGGGTGGGCGAGTCGGGTTGTTCGGGCTCATTGCCGGCCTTGGCCAACGCGGTCACGGATGCGCTGCGTCAGGTGGGCGCGCCACCCATGGACATGCCGTTCACACCGGCCAAGTTGTGGGCTGCCATCCAAGCGGCTCCGCGCAGACCTTGACGCCAGCGGGGTGATGGGGGCTGAACCCAGCCCACGTGGGCTGCTGCGCTGCCGAGCGTCACGCCCGCGCAGCGGTGGCGGCGGTCACACAGAGAATTGGAAGTCTTCCAGGCCCTGTGGCGTCCAATGCACACCACGGCGCTCATCGACCTTGAACCAATGCGCGGCATTCGAGTCCGAGGGCTCCGACGCAATCGTGTTGATGGGGTTGGTGCCCGGCGCTGATGCGCGGGTGTGGGGTGCGCCAAAGTACATGCTGGGCGATTGGTCATCGCTGGAGTAGCGAAAGGCCCAGATGTCGTGGCCATTGGTCAAGGCACAGGAAATGCGCATGGGCTCGTCGGCATGGTGTTGGTCCATGATGCGCGAGACATCCCGCAAGGTTTGCGCCATCGCACCGATCGGGTCGTGCACCAAGCCCTTGCTCAGCGCCACCAAAAACAAGGCCTCGCTGTCGGTGGTGCCTTCGCGGTGTGGGTAGTGCACATGGTCGATCAAGTCTTCCACATCTTTGCGGCAGTGCTGCCAGTTGCCCACTTTGCCGTTGTGCATGAAGGTCCAGTTTTTCCAAATGAAGGGGTGGCAATTGGTTCTGGAGATGGCTGTGCCCGTGGTGGCCCGCACATGCGCGAAAAAAAGTTTCGCCTGAACATGCGCGGCCAAGGAGCGCAAGTTGCTGTCGTTCCAAGCCGGGAGGATGTCTTTGAACAGGCCTGGGGTGGTGCGCTGGGTGTACCACGCCACACCAAAGCCATCCCCATTGGTCACCCAGGCCGATTGGGTGGCTGCCAGGCTTTGCTGGACGATCGAATGCTCTTGGTGAAAGATCAAGTCTTCCAGGTAAATCTCTGGACCTGCATAGGCAACCCATCTGCACATGGAAACCTCCCAAAAGAAACAAACAAAGGTTTGCGGCCTACTTTAAGCGGGCGTCAGGCCCGCTTCAGCGACGGGGTTGCGCAGCTTATTTGGCAAACAGCCGAGACGGATCGGCAAAGGCCTTGAACTCGACGGCATTTCCGCACGGGTCCAAAAAGAACATGGTCGCTTGCTCCCCCACCTGGCCTTTGAAGCGGATGTGTGGCTCGATCACAAAGGCGATGTGTGCGGCCTTGAGCTTGGCCGCCATGCGCTCCCACTCGGGCATGTCGAGCACCATGCCAAAGTGGCGCACCGGCACGTTGTCGCCATCGACGGCACTGGTGTTGTGGTGGCCGGCTTCGCTCGGGCTCAAGTGGGCCACGATTTGGTGGCCGTAAAAATTGAAGTCCACCCACTCGTCTGACGAGCGCCCCTCAGGACAGCCCAACAAGTCACCATAAAAGGCACGCGCCTTGGCCAAAGACGTGACGGGAAAGGCCAGATGGAATGGTTGCATGGGGCGGATGGTAATCCAAGGCCTGGGCCCAGCTGTCAAGCTGCCAAAGCAGCCAGTTCATCCAATAATGACTGGGCAATGTCGACCCCAAAGCGTTGGCTGTGTGCCAAGGCCGCATGTCGGCGGTCGGACGGCAAACGAACGCCGGGTTGGTTGCGCGCCTCAGCCAAAAAAACCTCGGCTTGCTCCAACCATGGGTGGCCAATACCGAGCCCAAACACCGCCGGGTCAATGGCCAACAGCAACTCGCCACCCAATGGCGGGCCGCCGTCGCCATTGTCCAAGCGAGCTGCCGCCCGGCTGGTGGGTTCACCAATCAAGGGCCCGGCCAACAGTTCGACCATCATCGACAACGCAGAACCTTTGTGGCCGCCAAAGGGCAGCAGTGCGCCGGCCAATGCTTCCCGCGGGTCGCGCGTGGGCTGGCCTTGTGCATCGATGCCCCAGCCTTCGGGCAGGGACTCACCGCGGTGCCCCATCAACTCGATCTCGCCACGCGCCACGGCGCTGGTAGCAAAGTCAAAAACAAAGGGGTCTTGCTCGCCCCTGGGCCAACCAAAGGCGATGGGGTTGGTGCCCATCAAGCGCTCTTTGCCGCCGTGAGGGGCCACAATGCATTGGCCGATGGTGAATGCCCAACAAGTCAGTCCCGCATCGACCAATGGCGTGAGATCGTGCCACAGGGAAGAAAAGTGATAACAGTTGGTGAGCGCCAGTGCGGCAATGCCATGGGCCTTGGCCGCCTCGATCAAAACGGGCGCACCCAAAGCATGGGCCGCAGGGGCAAAGCCATTTTGCCCATCCACACGCACCACCCCAGAGGCCACCCGATGCAATTGCGGCTGGGCTGCGCCACTCACCCGGCCGCTGCGCACACTGGCCACATATCCTTTGATTCGGTACAGGCCATGGGACGGTGAGCCAGCGGCTTCTGTGAGTGCCACCGACCGTGCAATCGGTTGGGCTTGGTGCGGAGCCAGGCCACCCGCCAGCAACACCTTGAGGGCCAAAGCCTCCAGGTCTGCAAGCCCCATGTTGACACGTGGCCCAACACCCATGGCTGCTTATTGGATAACTGCGAGTGGCTGGCCCAACACGTCCCAACGTGGCTCAATGCCCAAGCCGGGTGCATGGGACGTGGTCATCTGCCCATTCACCCGTTGGGGTGCGCCCGAGGCGATTTCCACCGTCACATAGCTGTTGAAGTCGGTGGCAGAAAAGCAAAACGCCTCGGGGGTGGACTGGGCCAAGTGCGCGATCGTGGCAGTCACGATGTCGCCGCCCCAGGTGTCTTCGATGGTCATTGGGGTCCCGGTGGCCACACAAATGTCGCGCATCATGCGCGCCTTGGTCAAGCCACCCACCTTGCTGATCTTCAGGTTGATGATGTCCATGGCGTCGTCGGCCAAGGCAGTCATCAACGCTTGAGCGTCCCCAATCACCTCATCCAGCACGAAGGGGCGGGAAGTCCTTTTGCGCACAGACAGGCATTCTTCGTAGGTCATGCACGGTTGTTCGATGTAGACATCCACATCTGACACGGCAGAGACCACGCGCGCGGCCTGTGCACGGGTCCAGCCGGTATTGGCGTCGGCCACCAAAATATCGCTGGGGGCCAGAATGGCGCGCGTTTCGTGGATGCGGGCAATGTCCATGTCGGCATTGCCGCCCACCTTGAGCTGAAATTTCGTGTAGCCCTGTTTTTTATAGCCGGCAATTTTGGCGGCCATGACCTCGGGCGCTTCTTGAGAAATGGCCCGGTATAGCGCCACCTTTTCTTGTGCCGCACCGCCCAGCAACTGACAAACCGGCAAGCCAGTGGCTTTGCCCAGAATGTCCCAGCACGCAATATCAATCGGAGCCTTCACATAGGGGTGGCCGCGCAAAACCGCATCCATGTGTCGGTTGATCATGTCCAGGTTACGGGGGTCCAGGCCTATCATTTTCGGCCCCAGCTCGGCCAGGCCACTGCGAACCCCCAGCGCATAAGCCGGCAAGTAGGCCGAACCCAAAGGACAGCATTCGGCATAGCCGGTGATGCCCGCATCGGTTTCCACGGCCACCACCGTGGAGTCGAACACTTCGACAAAATTACCGTTTGACCAGCTGTAGCGCCCTTCGCGCAAAGGCAAATCCACTTTCCAAAACTTGATGGCAGTGATCTTCATGGCAGCGTTGAAAAAAAGAAGAGGGCCTTTTAATGCTTGACCCAGGCGGCGTACCAGCGCTTGAACAACTCCAATTGGTTGCGGGCAAAGCGCTTTTGGCTCTCTGACAAACTGTCCGTGGGGTTGAAGTGCAACTCGTACTCGCGGTGCCCCTCCAGCACCATCAAGTACTTGAAGAACAAAACCAAATCAACGCCCACATCGAAGGTGGACAGCACGCGCAATGCACCTTCCAGCTCCAGCGCTTGCTGCCTGGCTGTGGCGTCGCCCATCGCCGCTTTTTCGCACAGTGACGCCAAATGCAGCACTTCTTTGGGCAGCACATTGCCAATACCGGTGATGGCCCCTTTGGCACCGCAGTTGACATAGCCATGGAACACCTCGGTGTCCACGCCCACCATCAAGGTCAGGCTCTCTGATTTGCCGGTGATGTGCTCGGCCGCGTAGCTCATGGCTTGGGCGCTGCCAAACTCTTTGAAGCCCACCAACTGCGGGTATTTGTCATGCAAGGCAAAAAACAAATCGGCCTTGGTTTCGAAACCGTAATAAGGGCTGTTGTAAATCACCGCGGGCAAGTTGCCGCCGGCTTCCAAAATACCTGCGAAATGCGCATATTGGGCGGCTGCGGAGGAGCCGCGCGACAACACGCGCGGAATCACCATCAAACCAGCGGCCCCCACTTTGTTGGCATGGGCCGCCAGGGCGGCTGCACGCATGGGGTTTTGTGCCCCCGTGCCTACGATCACCCGCAGTCCGGCTTTGACCAGGCCTTCAACGCCGGTCATGCGCTGCTCGTCGGTGAGCAAGGGCCAGTCGCCCATGGAGCCGCAGTAAATCACGCCCGCCATCCCGGCACCGACCAACTCTTGGCCTTTTCTCACCAGGGCATCAAAGTCGGGTGTGCGGTCGGGTTTGCACGGCGTCATCAGCGCCGGCATCATTCCGGAAAAAACATTCTTGCTCATGGCTCACGTCCTCATAGTTGTCTGCCCCGGTGCATGGTGCAACAGGGCAGACGCAAGCGGGGTTTAAATGGACGCGCCAATCTTGCGCAAATTGGCGATCACCGGTGACTGGGGCAACCAGATCTTGTCAAATGCGGCAATCACAGCGTCGGTGTCGTTGACCGCGACTTGGCGGATGGGGATGGGCGCTTTTCTAAAGCTTTCCACCAGGCCCGGCTCGGTCGATACGATGCCGTCCATTTGGATGTCCAACACTTCTTTGACGGTCTTGGTGATCAAGTCGCGGTCAGACGCCGAGAAGGTCTGCCACACCCGACCCGACACCACAGCGGCGAAGGGCATGAACAAAGCATTCATTTGAAGAATGACTTTGGACACCTTGTCAAAGCGCTGGTTCCAAGAAAATTCCAGGTCAGCTTCCAAGCCGTCGACTTGGCCATTGGACATGGCGTCAAACACCTGGGGCGTGGGAATGGGCGTGGGCGCTGCACCCAGCAACTGGTAGAAGTCGCGGTAAACCGGCGTGGGGTTGATGCGCAGTTTCATGCCCTTGATGTCAGCCAAGGACTTCAAGTCACGCGAAGAAAAGATGGCCCGCATACCAGTGATGCCCCAACCCAGACCGATGGTGCCGGTGGTGCTGGGCAACACATCAAACAACTTCAACACCTCTGGGTGGCGCACAAACTTGGCCACAGCTGGCGTGGAGCGCACCAAGTACGGGGCGTTGATGGCAGCGATGTGGGGCACGCGTGAGCCCAACTCAGCCGCCTGAATGAAGCCCATGTCCAAAGCGCCAGACTGCAACTGCTGCATCATGGCCGACTCGTTGCCCAACTGGCCTGAGTGAAACACCGTCATGGTCAAGCGGCCATTGGTGGCCTCTTTCAATTTTTCACCCAACAACAAGGCTGCTTTGTTCCAAGAGTGGCCCACGGGCGTGATGATGCCCAATCGAATTTCTTTGGCCTGGGCCAAAGACAGGGTGGGCAAGGCCAACGGCAAGGTGGCGCCATACGCGATTGCTTTTCTGCGGGAAACGGTCATGAGAGTTCTCCTGGTTGATGAAGTGGATTTATTTCAAAAGAGCGAGGGACAAAAACGGATAAATGGACAACAAAATCAGCAGCACACAGGCAATGCCAAAAAATGGCAAAGTGACCATGAACATCTTGCCGGGTTTGGCCCCAGTGATGGCCGCCGCCACAAAAAAGCACAAACCCACGGGAGGTGACAACAAGCCCAGCACCAAATTCACCACCACCACCACGCCAAAATGGCGCGGGTCGATGTGATACACATCGGTGGCCAGGGGCAGCAAAATCGGCACCGTCATGATCAACCCGGGTATGCCATCAATCACCGTGCCGATGATCAACAAAATCACATTGGTCAGCAGCATGAAGGTGATCGGGTCTTTGGCCACGGTTTGAACCCAGGCGGCGGTGGCCTGGGGCACTTTGCCGTAAATCAAAATCCACGAAAACACCGCTGCCGCTGCGACCAAAAAAAGCACGATGGCCGAATAAATGCCAGCCCGCAACATCATCTCTGGCAAGCGTGAGAACTGAAACTCTTTGGTCCAGTAGCGCCCTACCAGTGCCGCCGCCACGGCACCCACGGCAGCAGATTCGGTGGCGTTGGCCAACCCGGTCAGGATGGAGCCCACAATCACGATGGGGATCAGCATGGTGGGTGCCGCATTCAAAACGGTGGCCAGGCGTTCCTTGATGGTGCGATGCGGTGCGCGGGGAAAGTTGTACAGGTAGCCCATCACGGCGATGATGACGAAAAACAGCACCGTCAAAATCACCCCCGGCAAGATACCGGCAATCAGCATGTCGCTCACCGACACCTGGGCCAAGGCGCTGTAAACCACAAACATCACCGACGGCGGGATGATGGGGCCGAGCATGCCGCCATAGGCGGTCAGGCCGGCGGCAAAGTTCTTTTCGTAACCTTGCTTTTCCATCTCGGGCACCATGATCTGCGACATGATGGCCACTTGCGCTGTGGCCGAGCCCAAGATCGAGGCCACAAACATATTGGCCAAAATATTCACATAGGCCAAGCCAGCGCGCACCGAGCCGACAAACGCCATGGCCAAATCCACAATGCGCTGGGTGATGCCGCCGCCATTCATGATTTCGCCAATCAAGATGAACAACGGAATGGCGATCAAGCCGTAGCTGTCGACCCCACCAAACATTTGCAAGGGGTAGGACTGGTACAGAACCGGGTTGTTGAGCGAGACAATGAATGCCACACCACCGATGCACAAACACAAACCGATCGGCACGCCGATCAGCATCACCAGCATGAACACAGCAAAGGTCAACATATCAACTGAGGCCTTCCATGCTGGAACTCAAAAACGCGGTGTTGTTGGAGCGCGCAATCAGACCCAGGTCCTCGACCAGGTTGGCAGCGCTGTGCACCACCATGGATAGCGCAAACCAAGGCATGACCATATACAAAACCCACACCGGCCAATTCAGGGTTTGGGTGCGCTCGGTATAAATGAAGTTGAAGGTTTGCGCGGCCAATGCGCGGGCATCAAAGCCTGCCTGGGCCATGCCCACGGGGTCCAGCCACAAGACACAAAACCAAAGCAAAACCAATGAAAACGCGAGCACGGTGGCGGTGGCGCTCACTTTGAGCCATTTTTGGGCCTGGTTGGATAAGCGCTCGGTGAGCATCGTGACCGCGAAATCAAGCCGCAAACGTGTCATGGCCGAGGCGCCGATGAAGCACAAAAAAACCACGGAGTAAACGGCAGACTCGTCCACCCAGTACAAAGAAACGCCGCTGTAGCGGGTGACGACGTTGAGCAAAATCAAGCCGGTGATCAGAAACATCAAGCCGGGAACCGCCAAGCGCTCAGCGGCCAGCAACTTGGCAGACAGCCAAATCACCCCCCTTACCCATGGCGGTGACGACCCCAAACCTTCCGCTGTCTGCATGTGCGCGATCTCCTTGAGCGGCATTCTATGGCAAGAATATACATTCTACAATCGAGAGCACCATCGACAACCCAGCCTTTAAGATCGACGCATGAAAAGCCCTTTGGGTCACCGCACTTTGTCTGCCGCCATCGTGGAAGAGGTGCGCCGTGGCATCTTGAATGGCACGTACCCCGCCGGGGAGCAGCTGCGACAAGACGTCTTGGCCAGCACCTTCCAGGTCAGCCGCATTCCTGTGCGTGAAGCTTTGATTCAGTTGGAATCAGAAGGTTTGGTGGTGATAGAGCCGCACAAAGGTGCCATCGTTTCGACCTTTTCCTTGGAAGAGATTGATGACGTGTTTGATTTGCGCGTCATGCTCGAGCCGCGCTTGTTGGTCAAGTCTATTGCCCGTTTCAAAGCCGCAGACTTTGCCGAGGTGTCTGCTTTGGATGCCGAGTTCAAAAGCGCCATCGAGGCGCAAGATGTGGCCCGCTGGGGCTTGCTCAATGCCAAGTTTCATTTGGCTTTGTACAAACATGCCCGCCTGCCACGCACCCATGCGATCGTGGCTGCCTTGCTACAAACCAGCGACCGCTTCACCCGCATCCAAATGCGCAGTGGTCGGGCGCTGGACCGCGCAGAAAAAGAGCACCAGCAGTTGCTCAAGCTGTGCCAACAAGGCCAAACCAAGCTCGCCAGCGAACACTTGGTAGGACACATCGAAAAAGTCCGCAAAGACTTGCATGCGCTCTTCAAAAAGCGGGCAAGTGCGGTGTCAGCACCCGCGAAACCTTGAGCGGGGCGTGAACCCCAGGTGCTGTCGGCAAACATCGGTCCTGGGCCGGGTGCGCCGCCCCAAAGGACGGGCTCAGTGACCGCTGACGACTTCCGGAATGTCTTGTGCGGGCGGCGTGTTGCGGCTGCGCCCACAGCGCACGATGCCGTCGATCATGACCATGCCGATGCCGGGGATGTCGCCCAATTGCACGCTCTCGAGCAAGGTTTTGCCAGCGGTGTGTTGGGCCCGGTCCATGAACACGAAGTCGGCCGCTCGACCCAGTTCGATCAGGCCGCAGTTGAGCTGGCGAATGCGCGCGGTATTGCCGGTGGCAAAGCAAAAAACCAATTCCGCGGGGATGTTGGCCAGGCTCGAGAGCAGCGCCACCATGCGCAAGATGCCCAGGGGTTGCACGCCCGAGCCGGCCGGCCCGTCGGTGCCCAAAATCACACGGTGCGGGCATTTGAGTTCCAGCGCGGCTTTGGCCGCGGCGATGGCCACGCGCTCATTGCCGTTGTGCACGATCTCGATGGCGCGGGATGATTTTTCACACAACTCACACACATGGGCTTCGGGCAGCGAGGTGTGGCCGCCGTTGATGTGACCGATGACATCCGCATCTGCTTCCAGCACCACATCTTTGTCGATCATGCCCGAGCCTGGAATCGACGGGCCGCCGGTGTGAATGGTGCTTTGGATGCCATATTTGCGCGCCCAGGCGACCATCTCTTTGGCTTCATACCCGGCCTTGACCGAGCCCAGGCCGACTTCGCCCAACAGCGTCACCCCCGCATCGGCCAAATCCTTAAAGTCTTGTTCGGTCATGCCCTTTTCAATGACCGGCGCACCGGCCAACACCTTCACACCGCCGGGGCGAAAGTTGTCAAAGGCGCGCTGGGCGGTGATGGCCAATGCCTTGAGGCCCACGATGTCCTTGGGCCGCCCTGGCAAATGCACTTCGCCCGCAGAGATCATGGTGGTCACGCCACCATTCATGGTCGAGTCGATCCAGCCGATTTGGTTTTGGCGTGGCGTCCAGTCGCCAAACACCGGATGCACATGGCTGTCGATCAGGCCGGGACAGACACAGGTTTGGTGTGCATCAATGATGGTTTGTGCGCCCGACAGGTCGCAATCTTTCTCACGCCCCACCGCAACGATCAAGCCGTTGTCGACCACGATGGTGTCGGCTTGCAAGATGGGCTGATCAATATCGCCCGACAGCAGCAGGCCGATGTTCTTGATCACGACTTTTCCAGATGCGCCAGTGGCGGCGATGTCGGCCATGGGGGGACTCCTCAAAGAGCGGGTTGAACAGCAGGGTTGACGACACGAAACACCGTGTCGAGCACAAAATGTTTCCATTGCGCCACGGCTGCCGGGGCATCGATGTTCTCGCCCAAAAAGGCGGTCAAGGTGTGGCGATTGGACATATAAAAATACCCCGTGGCGGCAATCAGCAAATAGACATCGCGCGGCGACACATCGGAACGCATCAACCCTTGCTGAACGCCTGCTTGCAAGATGTCGCCAATCACGGTGATCGCGGGTGAGGAGTATTCCTTGGCCCGCAGCGATTTGACAATGTGGCGGCCCTTGTGCAGGTTTTCTGTGTTGAGCAGGGTGACAAACTCTGGGTGCGCACGGTAGTAGTCCAGCACAAAGTGCACCATTTGCTCGAGTGCCAGCAGCGGTTGGCCCACATCCAGTGCCAACTCAGCCTCAGCGTCATTCATGCGCTGGTAAATGGTTTCCAACACTTCAACGAACAAGCCTTCCTTGCTGCCGAAGTAGTAGTAAATCATCCGGTCATACGACTTGGCCAAGCGCGAAATCTTCTCCACGCTGCCACCTTCATAGCCGTGCTGTGCAAACACCTTGATGGCCGCGCGCAAGATGCTCTCGCGGGTTTGTTGCGCGCTGTGCTCGCGCACGCCTGCGCTGCGTTTGCCCGCTGGCTTGGCCAAGCGGGCTTTGGGTTGGCGTGCGGTGGTGACCATGGTGAATTATTGGTCGATGAATCGGTGGGCGTGAGTCTCGGGGGCGACGGGTGGGTGCGCGGGCGTGCTCCGCCAAGGGTGGTGAAAACCCGTGTGCCCGGTGCGGCCCGCACCCCTGGGTGCCCTCTGGGAAAACCATGCTTGCGCGGCAAAAAAGGATGCGCTATATTGATGTTTCATGTAGCGATCACAACATTTTGGTGTGGTAAATGCTACACAAACTGCGGCTGATGTGCAACAGCGCATCGCAGAACCCTGACGAACAAAACCGGTGATGACGGAACACTCGAAAACCGACGGATTGCCCAGCATCGAAGCGCCCGCCGCCCCTGAGTTTCAGGAGCGCGCCAAGTTACGCAACGAGCGCATGAGCGGCGCCAAGATCGAGTGCAATGCGTGCCCGGTGCTGTGCCAAATATCGGTGGGGCGTGTCGGCGCTTGCGACCGCTACGCCAACCACGATGGGGTGCTGGTGCGCTTGGACCCGGTGGTTCTGTTGCGCCGCGAACTCGCGCAAAACGAGCCCCAGCTGGTGCCTTTTGTGGTGCGTGGCGAAGATGCCGCACCTGCGCCCTGGAGTGGCGACCTGGTCCATGCCGACCAGGTATTTGTCACTGGCGTGGGCTCTTCCACCACCTATCCCGATTACAAACCCGCCCCCTTCATCGTGTCTTCCAAAGTGGTGGGCGTGGACATGGTGACCGTGGTCACCGAGGGCATCTTCAGTTACTGCAGCTTCAAGGTCAAGATCGACACCGACCGCTACTTGGGTGCCGAGCAAGCCAATGTGCGCATGAAAGGCGAGGTGGTGGGCCACGTCACCACCGCCGAGTACGGTTCGCAAATGCTGTCGCTGGGTGGCGTGCACCACTTGACCGGGGGCAGCAAAAAAGAAGGCCGCGTCACGGTGGAGATGATGGAGGCCTTGGGCAACAAACAGGCGGTGTCATTGACCATTGATGGCGGCGCGCAACTGGTCATTCAGGCCGGTCGTGCGCCCATCGTCAACGGTGTGGAAGAACAACGCATGCGGGTGGGCTGCGGCTCGGCCGTGGTGGGCATTTTTGCGCGGCAGTTTTATGGCGTGGCCGATGAGGTGCTGGTGCTCGATGACCACATCACCGGCGTGCTGACCGAACACCAAGCCGGCCGTTGCCTGGACATGCGGCCCTCGGGCATTGCGGTGTTGGGCCGCAAGTCCACGCCCGGGCGTTACTTTCAAGTGGCCAACCCGGGCAATGGTTGGGGCGGCACCGACATCGTGGACCCCTTGTCCATCATCGAAGGCTGGGACCCCAAAGTGGTTTGGCCCGGCTTGCGCTTGTTGGTCACCTCCACCACCGGCGAGCATGCGGCTTGGTATGTGCTCAACGACCAGCTTCAAGCGGTGCAGCAAGACATGCCTGCCGAGGTGCGCACCATCGTGGACCGGATTGGCGAAAACTGCGAGCCCTCGCTGTGCAGCGTGATGTTTTTGGGTGGGGCTGGCGGCAGCTTGCGCGCGGGCGTCACAGAAAACCCGGTGCTGCTCACCCGGGCCATCAAACAAGCCTTGGTCAATGTGACCTGTGGCGGTGCCCCGGCGTTTGTCTGGCCCGGCGGCGGCATCACCGTGATGAGCGATGTGCTGCGCATGCCCGACAACAGCTTTGGCACCGTGCCCACACCGGCCATCATTGCGCCGATTGAATTCAGCATGCGCTTATCGGATTACCAGGCCCTGGGTGGACACATGGATCATGTGCGCTCGCTCGAAGACGTGCTGCGCCACGGCGCCTGGCACAACGAAGGCGCGCCCACCGCGCTGAAGTGGGAGGCCCAACCCAAAACCAACCCCTGGCCGCTCGGGCAAGACCCGATGCTCGGATAAGGCGCTCAACGTGACCGCTTCGCGTCAACTTTTACCCGATGGCCGCTGGCACTTTCAGCACGGCCCGATGGACATCGTGATCGGCGCCGATCCGGAAGGTCCCCATGGCCCTGCGGCGGTGGAGGATGCCCATGCGCACGCCTGGGCGTGCTTTGTGCCCTTGCTCGATGAGTTGATGCAAGAGTGGCCGGTGCTGCGTTTGCCGGTGCAAGCCCATCAGCCCTGCCCGCTGCAAGGTGCGGTGGCGCGGCGCATGTGGCAGGCCTGCTTGCCGTGGGCGGCGCAGTACTTCATCACGCCCATGGCCGCTGTGGCCGGCAGCGTGGCGCAAATCTTGATCACCAGCTACGACCGGCCTGGTGTGGCCCGCGCCTGGGTCAACAACGGTGGCGACATTGCCCTGCACCTCGCGCTCGGGCAGTCGGCGCGCGTGGGCTTGTATGCCGAGTTGGCGCGCTTGCCAGCGCACGGGTGGGGGCAAGACATCCAATTGGACGGCGCATTCGAGGTCACCCACGCCATGCCGGTGCGCGGTGTGGCCACCAGCGGCTGGCGCGGGCGCAGCTTTTCGTTTGGCATCGCCGACAGCGTGACCGTGCTCGCGGCCACCGCTGCGCAAGCCGATGCCGCAGCCAGCATGATTGCCAATGCGGTCAACGTGGACCACCCCGGCATCGTGCGCCAACCCGCCCACAGCTTGCGCGATATGACCGATTTGGGCGACCTGGCGGTGACCGTTGATGTGCCCCGCTTGCCGGCCCGCTTGGTGCACCAAGCCTTGCAAAACGGCTGGCAATGTGCGCGCGAATGCCAAGCCCAAGGCTTGATGGCCGCCGCGTTTTTGGTGTGCCAAGGCCAGTCAATGGCATTGACCCTGGGCGGCGCTGTGGATGGCGAGCAGGTATCCTGTGCCAACGATGCTTTGGCTTTGGCTTGAAACGACACACACCACTCTTCCAGGAGACGTCAACGATGCCCGCCAACATTCGAAAAATCGTGGTCCAAGTCGATGAGACTTGGCAAGAGATGGGCCGCACCGTGTCACCACCCACGCGCCGGGCTTTGGCCATGGCGGTGATTGCCAACCCGTATGCCGGGCGCTACAGCGAAAACCTCGATGAGCTGATCGCCATCGGCGAAGAGTTGGGCGCTTTGCTGGGCCAAAAGTGCGTGCAAGCCCTGGGCATTGCACCGGGCCAAGCGCACAGTTACGGCAAGGCCGCGATCGTGGGCGAGGACGGCGAGCTCGAGCACGCTGCCGCCATCTTGCACCCCAAGCTGGGCGCGCCCTTGCGCCAAGCGGTTGAAAAAGGCGCGGCCTTGGTGCCGTCGGCCAAAAAGCGTGGCGGCATGGGTGCGGCCATTGACGTGCCCTTGGGCCACAAAGACGCCGCTTTTGTGCGCAGCCACTTTGACGCCATGGAAGCACGCGTGAGTGACGCGCCACGCGCTGCAGAAATCGTCGTCGCCGTTGTCGTCACCGACAGCGGCCGCCCGTTGCCACGCATTGGCGGCTTGCAAGTCCATGAGATTCAAGGTCAGGACGGTTTGCGCTGAAACGCAGACCTATTTTTTCGTTTCAAACCACCACAGGAGACCCCACCATGAAAGCTGTCAACACCCTACGCCGCGCCATCGCGCTCGCGGCCCTGACTTGGGCCGCCGTGCCCGCGCAGGCCCAAAACACCATCAAGATCGGTGAGCTCAACAGCTACAAAGCGCAGCCCGCTTTTTTGGAGCCCTACAAAAAAGGCATGGAGTTGGCCATTGATGAGATCAATGCCGCCGGTGGCGTCATGGGCAAAAAATTCGAACTCATCACCCGCGACGACAACGCCAACCCGGGTGACGCTGTGCGGGTGGCCGAAGAGCTGATCTCGCGCGAAAAAATCGATGTGCTCACCGGCACCTTCTTGTCCAACACCGGATTGGCCGTGGCCGACTTTGCCAAACAAAAGAAAGCCTTTTTCTTGGCCGGCGAGCCTTTGACCGACAAGCTCACTTGGCAAGGCGGCAACGCCTACACCTTCCGTTTGCGCCCTGGCACCTATATGCAAGCGGCCATGCTGGTGCCCGAGGCCGTCAAGCTGAAGAAAAAGCGCTGGGCCGTGGTCTACCCCAACTATGAATATGGGCAATCGGCGGTCGCAGCCTTCAAGACCTTGCTCAAAGCCGCACAACCTGATGTCGAGTTCGTGGCCGAGCAGGCGCCGCCTTTGGGCAAGCTCGACGCCGGCAGCGTGGTACAAGCCCTTGCCGATGCCAAACCCGATGCCATCTACAACGTCTTGTTTGGCGCTGACCTGTCCAAGTTTGTGCGCGAGGGCAATACCCGCGGCTTGTTCCAAGGCCGCGAAGTGGTCAGCATGTTGACCGGCGAACCCGAGTACCTGGACCCGCTCAAAGACGAAACCCCCAATGGTTGGTTGGTCACCGGCTACCCCTGGAACAACGTCGCCACCAACGAGCACAAAGTGTTTTTGCAGGCTTACCAAGCCAAGTTCAAAGACTATCCGCGCCTGGGCTCGGTGGTGGGTTACGCGATGATCAAGTCGGTTGCTGCCGGTGTGGCCAAAGCCCAAAGCACCGACTCTGAAAAGCTGCGTGTGGCCTTTCGCGGTCTGCAAGTGGACACCCCGTTTGGCAGGATCACTTACCGCGCAGAGGATCACCAATCCACCATGGGCGCGTTTGTGGGCCGCACCAAAAATGAGGGCGGCAAAGGCGTGATGGTGGATGCGCGCTATTTGGATGGTGCGCAATACCAGCCATCGGCGGCTGAAGTGAAAAAATCACGCGCCGCAGACTGACACCCTTCCCTGATGTGACGGGCCCCCTTGGCAGCGACTGACTGGGGGGCTTCGTTTTCAGGCTTAGACACGAAATGCGTGCCACATGAGTTTTTCTGGTTTTCTCGTTCAGTTGTTGAATGGCTTGGCGGCAGCGTCATCGCTGTTTTTTGTGGCGGCGGGCTTGTCGTTGATTTTTGGTGTCACCCGCATCGTCAATTTTGCGCACGGCTCGTTTTTCATGGCCGGCATTTACATCGCCTACACCGTGGTCGAGCGTTTCGCGGGCAGCATTGGGTTTTGGCCCTGCTTGGCCTTGGCCGCTGTGGCGGTGGGGGTGCTTGGTGCCTTGATCGAAATGCTCTTGCTGCGCCGCATTTACAAAGCGCCAGAGTTGTTTCAGTTGCTGGCCACCTTTGCCCTGGTGTTGGTGATCAAAGACGCGGTGCTGTGGCTCTGGGGCCCTGAAGAACTGCTCGGTCCCCGTGCCCCAGGCTTGGCCGGATCGATGTTGATTGGGGGGCGTCAGTTCCCCATGTACGACTTGTTTTTGATTGTGGCGGGCCCGATTGTTTTGGCGCTGTTGTGGTTGTTGCTCACCCGCACCCGCTTTGGCACCTTGGTGCGCGCGGCCACCCAAGACCGCGAAATGGTCAGTGCCTTGGGCGTCAACCAAGCTTGGTTATTCACCGCGGTGTTTGCTTTGGGCGCGACCTTGGCGGGCTTGGGCGGGGCCTTGCAGTTGCCGCGTGAGCCGGCCAATTTGGAAATGGACTTGAACATCATTGGCGCGGCTTTTGTCGTGGTGGTGGTGGGCGGCATGGGCTCCATCCCTGGGGCTTATTTGGCTGCCTTGCTGATCGCCGAAGTCAAGGCGGTGTGCATTTGGCTGGGGATGGTCGAGGTGTTTGGGGTGGCGGTGTCGTTTTCCAAGCTCACCTTGGTGGTGGACTTTTTGGTCATGGCCATTGTCTTGGTGTGGCGTCCTTGGGGTTTGCTGGGCAAGCCCCAGGCCCCCAGCCGCTATGTGGGTTTGCGCGAAGAGCCTTTGCGCGCGGCCAGCCCGGTTTATGTGTGGGCCGCGGCCTTGCTGGGCGTGGTCTTGGTGGCCATGCCTTGGCTCACGCCCAACTCACCCTACACCACGGTGTTGATGATCGATTTGTTGATCGCCGCTTTGTTTGCCACCAGCTTGCACTTCATCATGGGGCCAGCGGGCATGCACTCTTTTGGGCATGCGGCTTATTTTGGTTTGGGCGCGTATGGCTCGGCGCTGCTGGTGCGCGCTTTGGGTTTGTCGATGGAGGTGTCGTTGCTGCTGGCACCCTTGGTCGCGGCTTTCGGTGCCTTGGTGTTTGGCTGGTTTGCGGTGCGTTTGTCGGGCGTTTATTTGGCCATGCTCACTTTGGCATTTGCCCAAATCACCTGGGCGGTGACCTTCCAATGGGACAGCTTCACCGGCGGCAGCAATGGCCTCACCGGCGTGTGGCCGTCGGCCTTGTTCAGCGACAAGCGCATGTATTACTGGCTCACCTTGGGGCTGGTGGTGGCTGGGGTGTTGGGGCTGCGGCGGGTGTTGTTTTCGCCGTTTGGTTATGCATTGCGCGCTGGGCGAGATTCGGTGCTGCGCGCCGATGCGATTGGCATCGATGTCAAGCGCTTGCAATGGTTCGCCTTTGTGCTGGCTGGTGGCGTGGCCGGTTTGGCGGGGGCTTTGTATGCGTTTTCCAAGGGCAGCATTTCGCCCGAATCGATGAGCGTGGGCAAGTCGGTGGACGGCTTGGTCATGGTGCTGCTGGGCGGTATTCAAACCTTGGCCGGCCCCGTGGTCGGTGCCTTCAGCTTCACTTGGCTGCACGATGTGGTGGCGCGCAACACCGATTACTGGCGCGCCATGTTGGGCTCGGTCATTTTGTTGTTGGTGCTGCTCTTTCCCCAGGGCATTTCCGGCTCGGCGCAAATGCTGTGGCTGCGCTGGCGTGGCAAAACGGCACCTTCCACAGGGGCTGCACCATGAGCGCGCTGCTGCAAGTGAGCAACCTGGGCAAGTCCTTTGGGGGCGTCAAAGCGGTGGACGGCATCAGCTTTGACGTGGCCCCTGGCGAGTTGCTGGCCTTGATCGGCCCCAATGGCGCGGGCAAGTCCACCACCTTCAACATGGTCAACGGCCAGCTGAGTGCGGATCAAGGCGCCATCATGCTGCAAGGCCAAGAGTTGGTGGGGCGCAAGCCGCGCGACATTTGGCGCCAAGGTGTGGGGCGCACCTTTCAAATTGCCGAAACCTTTGCCTCATTGACCGTGGTGGAAAACGTGCAAATGGCCCTGCTCTCACACGACGATCTGCTGTTGTCGATGTGGCGGCGCGCTGCTGAGCATCGCCGAGATGATGCGCTGGCCTTGCTCGACCAAGTGGGCATGAAGCCCCAGGCCGATCGGCCCTGCAATGTGTTGGCCTATGGTGACGTCAAGCGGGTGGAGTTGGCCATCGCCATGGCCAACGACCCCAAGCTGCTGCTGATGGACGAGCCCACCGCCGGCATGGCCCCCAAAGAGCGCAACGAGCTGATGGCCTTGACCAAAGACCTGGTGTTGCAGCGCGGCTTGGCGGTGCTCTTCACCGAGCACAGCATGGATGTGGTGTTTGCCTATGCCGACCGCATCATCGTGCTGGCGCGTGGCCGCTTGATCGCCGAGGGCAAGCCCCAGGACATCCGCGACCATCCCCAGGTGCAAGCCGTTTACTTCGGCACCGGTAAAACCTTTGAAAAGCCCAGCGCTTGACCCGCCCCACATGACCACCCTGAACACCGACACCTTGCTGGAAGCCAAAGGCCTGGCCGCTTGGTATGGCGCCGCCCAAATTTTGTTTGACGTGGACTTACAAGTCCGGCGTGGCGAAGTGGTGGCCTTGATGGGGCGCAACGGTGCGGGCAAGTCCACCACCCTCAAAGCATTGATCGGCATGCTGGCGCGCCGGCGCGGTGACATCCGCTTCATGGGCCACGACCTCTCGCGCAGCGAGCCGCACCACGCGGCCCGGCTGGGCCTGGGCTTTGTGCCCGAAGACCGGCGCATCTTCACCGACCTCACCGTCACCGAAAACCTCGAGGTCGGCAAACAAGCGCCGCGCCATTGGCCCGATGGCACACCGGCGCCACATTGGACGCCGCAGCGGTTGTTCGAGTTGTTTCCCAACCTGGGTGAAATGCCGCATCGCCCCGGTGGCCGCATGAGTGGCGGCGAGCAGCAAATGCTCACCGTGGCCCGCACACTGATGGGCAACCCGTTTTTGGTCTTGCTCGACGAGCCCTCCGAGGGCGTGGCCCCACTCATCGTCGAGCAAATGGTGCAGATGATTTTGGCCCTCAAAGCGCAGGGCGTGAGCATCTTGTTGTCGGAGCAAAACATGCACTTTGCCGAGCTGGTCTCTGACCGCGCCTATGTGTTGGAGAAAGGGCAAATCCGCTACCAAGCCAGCATGCAGGACTTGGCCGCCAACGAAGAAGTGCGACGCAACTACTTGAGCGTTTGAAAGCCGCCCACCGCATGCGCCCCCCAACGGTTTTACACGTCAATCAGGTGCGCTGTGAGCTGCCACCCGAAGCAGGCCAAGCCAGCTTGTTGAATGTGTTGCGCAACGACTTGCAACTCAATGGCCCCAAGTACGGTTGCGGTTTGGGCGAGTGCGGGGCCTGCACGGTGTGGGTCGATGGCGTGGCGGCACGCGCCTGTGCCATCCCGGCCCGCGGTGTGGCTGGGCGTGAAATCACCACCTTGGAAGGCTTGGCCCCTTTGCACGGCGTGCCGGGTGAGTTGCATCCGGTGCAACAAGCCTTCATCGACGCCCAAGCCGCGCAGTGCGGCTACTGCCTCAATGGCATGGTGATGATGGCCGCCGCCTTGTTGGCCCGCGAGCCCAACCCCAGCGAGGCCGATGTGCGCCGCGAACTGTCGGGCAATTTGTGCCGCTGCGGCACCCACATCGAAATCATTCAAGCGGTGATGTTGGCCGCGCAGCGCATGCAAGGCGTGCCCACATGACGCGCCGCGCCGACCAACCCCAGCGCCGCGCCGACTTCCATGCGGCCACCGGGGTGTTGCTTGTCACCCGCGAGCCGCCCCCACCGCCGCCCCCGGTCAAAGGCCAGCCCTCTGCGGTGCCCAGCAACCCAGCCGAAGGCGTTGAAATTTTGCTCGCCGTGTGGGACGACGGCAGCGTCACCGCCTTGCATGGCCATGTGGATTTGGGCACGGGCATCGGCACAGCGTTGGCGCAAGTGGTGGCCGAAGAGTTGGATGTGGCCCTGTCCGATGTGCATGTGGTGTTGGGCAGCACCACCTTGGCACCGAATCAAGGGCCGACCATTGCCAGCACATCGCTGCAAATGCACGCCGCCCCCTTGCGCGCGGGTGCCGCACAGGCCCGGGCTTGGCTGCTCGAGCGTGCGGCCCAGCGCTTGGGCGCTGCACCGGCCGACTTGCACGTGCAAGCCGGTGTGGTCATGCTGCGCGCCGACCCCACACGCCAGTGCCGCTATGCCGATGTGTTGACAGGTGAGCATGTGGCCCTCAGCTTGGCGCTGGGCACACCGCTCAAACCCGCTGCCGAACACCGGCTCATTGGCCAATCGATGCAGCGCATGGACATACCGGCCAAAGTCACCGGCGAGGCCTTGTTTGTGCACGACATGCGCGTGCCCGGCATGCTGCATGGCCGTGTGGTGCGCCCGCCTTATGTGGGTGCCGACCATGGCGACTTCATCGGCAACACCTTGCTGTCGGTGGACGAGTCGTCGATCGCCCACATCCCCGGCGTGCGCGCAGTGGTGGTGATTCGCGACTTTGTCGGTGTGGTGGCCGAGCGCGAAGAACACGCCGAACAAGCCATGCGCGAATTGCGCGTGCAGTGGAAAGACTGGCCTGGCCTGCCCCCCTTGGGCGACTTGCAACAGGCTTTGCGCACCAACCCGTCCACCCAACGTCGCTTGGTCGATGACGGCGACGTGGACGCTGCCATGGCCCAAGCTGCGCAACGCTTGTCGCGCACCTATGTGTGGCCGTATCAAATGCACGCGTCGATTGGGCCGTCTTGTGCTTTGGCCTTGTGGCCGCCGCAGGCGGTGGCGGGCGAAGCGCGGCTCACCGTTTGGGCCGGCACCCAAAGCCCGCATGTGTTGCGCGCCGACCTGGCCAAGCTGATGGGCTTGAACGAAATTGACATTGCCGTGGTTCGCATGGAGGCCGCCGGTTGCTATGGCCGCAATGGCGCCGACGATGTCGCCGCCGATGCCGCCTTGCTGGCCCGCGCAGTAGGTGCGCCAGTGCGGGTGCAACTCACCCGCGAGCAAGAGCACGCCTGGGAGCCCAAAGGCGCGGCCCAGCTCATGGATGTGCGCGGCGGCCTGAACGCCGACGGCACGGTGGCCGCTTACGACTTTGAAACCAGCTACCCCTCCAACGGCGCGCCCACCTTGGCCCTGCTGTTGACCCGCACCATTGAGCCCTTGGCCCAGGCCTACGAAATGGGCGACCGCACCGCCCGCCCGCCGTATGCCTACACCAACCTGCGGGTGAGCGTGAACGACATGGCCCCCATCTTGCGCGCCTCTTGGCTGCGTGGGGTGTCGGCCTTGCCCAGCTCTTTTGCCCATGAAAGCTACATCGACGAGCTGGCCACCGCCGCTGGCATTGACCCGGTGGCCTTTCGCTTGCAATACCTGCAAGACCCGCGCGCCAACGAGTTGCTGGCCACCACCGCCGAGCGTGCGGGCTGGGTGGCGCGCACGGGGCCGCACCAGCAAGCGGTGCCGGGCACGGGCGGTGAGGTGTTGCGCGGCCAGGGTGTAGCCTATGCGCGCTATGTGCACAGCAAGTGGCCGGGCTTTGGCGCGGCCTGGTCGGCCTGGGTGGCCGATGTCGAGGTGAACCGGCGCACCGGTGAAGTGCACGTCAGCCGCGTGGTGGTGGGGCACGACGCGGGCATGATGATCAACCCCGCTGGCGTGCAGCACCAAATCCACGGCAATGTGTTGCAAACCACCAGCCGCGCTTTGAAAGAAGAGGTGCAAACCGAGCCGCGCAAAAACACCGTGGTGGCGCAAGAGTGGGGCGCTTACCCCATCCTGAATTTCCGCGATGTGCCGGTGATCGAGGTGGTCACTCTGCCGCGCCAACACGAACCGCCACTGGGCGCGGGCGAGTCGTCGTCGGTGCCGGGCACGGCGGCCATTGCCAACGCCATTTTTGACGCCACCGGCGTGCGCTTTCGCGAACCGCCCTTCACCCCCGAGCGGGTGCGCGCCGCTTTGCAAAGCCAAGCTGGCGCAGCCGATGGCCCCGCGCCCCATCCAGCCCCGCCGGTGGAGCCCCAGCCCATGCCCAAAGGTGTCCGCTGGCCGCAGGCATTGCCCGCCTGGTCGCGCGTGGGCATGGTGTTGGCCGGTTTGGTGGGCACCACCCTGGCCTTGCTGGGCTGGCGCGCCAGCATCGCGCCCGTTCAATACAGCCCCAGCAGCTTGTACAGCGCGGAAACGCTGGAGCGCGGCCGCCTGTTGGCCGCCGCAGGCAATTGCGTGGTGTGCCACACCGCGCCCGGCGGCGTGCCCAACGCGGGTGGCCGCGCCATGGACACGCCGTTTGGCACCATCTACACCACCAACCTCACCCCCGATCCCACGCACGGCATTGGGCAATGGTCGTTCAGCGCGTTTCAGCGCGCCATGCGTGAAGGCATCTCGCGCGATGGGCGGCACCTGTACCCGGCGTTTCCGTTCACATCGTTTGCCAAGATGAACGACGACGATTTGGTGGCCCTGTATGCCCACCTCATGGCGCAAACCCCCGTGGCTTCATCGCCACCCAGCACAGGCTTGGCGTTCCCGTTTGGCCAGCGCGCTTTCATGGCCAGCTGGAAGGGCTTGTTCCACGACACCCAGCCTTTTGTGCCCACGCCCGGTCAATCTGCCCAATGGAACCGGGGTGCTTACCTGGTGCAAGGCGTGGGCCACTGCGGCGCTTGCCACACGCCGCGCAATGCCGTGGGCGCAGAGCGCGGCGGCGCGGCCTATTTGAGTGGCGCGGTGGTCGATGGCTGGGAGGCCCCGGCCTTGACCGCGTTGTCCAAGTCGCCCGTGCCGTGGAGCGCTGACGCGCTGTACAGCTACCTGCGCCACGGCCACGCGCCCCACCACGGCATGGCGGCCGGCCCGATGACCGCCGTGGTGCAGCAATTGGCCCAGGTGCCCGATGCCGATGTGCGTGCCATGGCCACTTATTTGGCCAGCTTCAACACCCCCACGACCGACAGCGCCGCCTTGGCCCAACAGCTCGTGCAGCAAGCCGCTGATCAGCGCAGCGCCTTGGTGGGCAGCCCCGGTCAGCGCATGTTTGATGGCGCTTGCAGCGCCTGCCACCACGACGGCGATGGCCCCAAGCTGCTCGGCGTGAACCAGCCCTTGGCGCTCAACACCAACTTGCACAGCCAGCTGCCCGACAACCTGATTCGGGTGATTTTGGACGGTGTGCAAGACGTGCCCGGCCCGCAAGTGGGCTTCATGCCCGGCTTTCGCCATGCTCTCACCGACACACAAATCGCCGAGCTGGCGCGCTACATGCGACAGCGTTACGCCCCCAGCCAAGCGCCTTGGGAAAACCTGGAGGCGGCGGTGGCGCGGGTGCGAAGCCTTCAATCGACGCAGGCAAGGGATCGTTAACCGACCATCACTGGCCGATAAGGCCCCGCAGCCCGTGCCAATAACCGCGGCAAATAGCCCTGCCCCTCAACCGCGGCAGCGGGGCCGCAAAGATGCTTCACTACTGAGACAAGGGGCATCCATCACAGGCGGGCAAGGGCTTATGATCCCCCTCTTTATTTGTCACCCACACATTCACCAGGAGTTTTCATGGCCAAGGCCTCCTTTCACTGGGACGACCCCTTTTTATTGCAACAGCAGCTCACCGAAGACGAGCGCATGATCGAAGAGGCAGCCCGCGCCTATTGCCAAGACAAACTGCTGCCCCGTGTTACCGAAGCCTTTCGCCATGAAAAAACCGATGTCGCCATCTTCCGTGAAATGGGTGAACTCGGCCTGATCGGCCCGACCATCCCCACCGAATACGGTGGCCCCGGCCTGAGCTATGTGGCCTATGGCCTGATTGCCCGCGAGGTCGAGCGGGTCGACTCGGGCTACCGCTCGATGATGAGCGTGCAGTCCTCCTTGGTGATGCTGCCGATTTTTGAATTTGGCACCGAAGCCCAGCGCCAAAAATACCTGCCCAAACTCGCCACCGGCGAGTGGATCGGCTGCTTCGGTTTGACCGAGCCCGACCACGGCTCGGACCCGGCCAGCATGGCCAGCCGTGCGCAAAAGGTGAACGGCGGCTACCAGCTCAAGGGCAACAAGATGTGGATTTCCAATTCACCGATTGCCGATGTGTTTGTGGTCTGGGCCAAAGAGGTCAGCGAGTCCGGCGCGGTCGGCCCGATCCGTGGCTTTGTGTTGGAAAAAGGCATGAAGGGCTTGAGCGCACCGGCCATCCACAGCAAAGTGGGTTTGCGCGCCTCCATCACCGGCGAGATCGTGATGGACGGCGTGTTTGTGCCCGAAGAAAACGCCTTCCCCGAAGTGCAAGGCTTGAAAGGCCCGTTCACCTGCTTGAACAGCGCCCGCTACGGCATCGCTTGGGGTGCTTTGGGCGCGGCCGAAGACTGCTTCCACCGCGCTCGCCAATACACCTTGGACCGCCAGCAGTTTGGCCGCCCATTGGCTGCCAACCAGCTCATCCAGAAAAAGCTCGCTGACATGCAAACCGAGATTTCACTGGGCCTGCAAGGCTGCTTGCGCTTGGGCCGCATGAAAGACGAAGGCACGGCCAGCGTGGAAATCACCTCCATCTTGAAGCGCAATTCGTGTGGCAAGGCGCTGGACATCGCCCGCATGGCCCGCGACATGATGGGCGGCAACGGCATCAGCGACGAGTTTGGTGTGGCACGCCACTTGGTGAACCTGGAGGTGGTCAACACCTACGAGGGCACGCACGACATCCACGCGTTGATTTTGGGCCGCGCCATCACCGGTATTGCGGCGTTTGCCAACTGAGTTTGACCAACTCTGAATGCCCGCCGCCAACCCGGTGGGCCGTCAAAAGGGCGCTGAGGCGCCCTTTTTTTGCGGGGTTTGGGCGGCAAACCCGTGAAAACGGGGCATGAACCAGTTCCGTTGGTGGATGAAATTCAACCATTGAGTGGATGAATTTCATCCACTATAATCCCCGCATGCACCCCCGCCACATCACCCCTTTGCTGGAAGAGAGCCTGTCCGATACGCCGGTTGTCGTGATCAATGGCGCCCGCCAAAGTGGCAAAAGCACGCTGGTACAAGGCCTTTCAGCAGACAAGACCGCGCCGCGCCGCTACTTGACTTTGGACGATGCGGTGGTTTTAAATGCCGCCAAATCAGACCCCACAGGCTTCATCCAAGGCCTGCAAGGACCAGTCACGTTGGATGAAGTGCAGCGCGCCCCAGAGCTCTTTTTACCCATCAAAGCGGCCGTGGACCGCGACCGTCAGCCCGGCCGCTTTTTGTTGACGGGTTCGGCCGATGTGATGCTGCTGCCTGGCATGGCCGACTCACTGGCGGGGCGCATGGAAGTGCTGACCTTGTGGCCGTTGTCCAGCGCCGAAATCGGCGACAGCGCGGGCCTAAACCGGGCCGATGCTTTGTTTTTGGGTGATTGGTCCAGTCTGAATCTGTCGCCTTGCGAGCGTGAGGTATTGATGTCGCACTGGTTGGGCGGCGGCTTTCCAGACGCATTGGCCCGCAGCAGTACATCGAGGCGCGCAGCCTGGTTTGATGCGTATGTGCAGGCCATGTTGCAGCGCGACATGCGCGACTTGGCCAACATCGAGCAACTGACAGAGATTCCGAATTTGCTGCATCTGTTGGCGACCCGAAGCGCCACCTTGCTGAACTTTGCCGAGTTGTCACGCACAGCAGGCATGGCACAAACGTCACTCAAGCGCTACTTTGCTTTATTGGAGATGCTGTTCTTGGTGGTGCGCTTGCCTTCTTGGCAGCGCAACCCCAGCAAGCGCTGGGTGAAAGCGCCCAAGGTCTTTTTACCCGACAGTGGTTTGCTGTGCCACCTGATGGCAACCACGCCTGAGCGCATGACCGCCCAGCCTAATTTGTTGGGCGCGGTAGTGGAAACCTGGGTGCTGTCAGAGTTGCTCAAGCATGTGGCGTTCACCCAAGAGGGTTTGTCACTGTGGCATTACCGCACCCAAACGCACATCGAGGTGGACTTCATCTTGGAAAACCGAGCGGGCCACATTTGCGGTATCGAGGTCAAAGCCAGCACCACAGTGGACAGCAAAGACTTCAAGGGCTTGCGCCATTTGCAAGAAACCGAACCCGCTATTTTTCAGCGCGGCATCGTTTTGTATGCCGGGCGCGAACTGCTGCCGTTTGGCGACAAGTTGTGGGCAGTGCCTTTGTCGGTTTGGATGGCTTAAGCGGCTCATCACAGCGTGATTGAAGGTGCAGCGCCAAGCCCTTAATGGGTTTGGTCAGGTGCCGCCGCCGGCCGATTGACCATCACAATGCCCACGGCCACGCCCACCATGGCCACGGCCAGGCTCCAGGTCCAGGCTTCGCCCAGCCACAGGACGGCGATCAGCAAGGTGAACATGGGCGACAAAAACGAAAACGAAGTGACCTGCGTGGCTGGGTAATGGGCGATGAGCCACATCCAAATCAAGATGGTGACAAACGCGCCCAAGGTGCACTGGATGGCCACCGACACCCAGGCCAAGCTGGGGGCTGACCAGTTCCAGGGTTCACCCAGGGCCAAAGAGATGAGGGGCAACACCACCGCGCCGCAGCCGAGTTGGTAGATGAGCATTTTTTCGGCGCCCACTTGGCCCACGCGGGTGGTGCGCAAGGTCAAGGTGGTCAAGCCCCACAAGGCCCCGGCCAGCACGCCGAGCAAGTCGCCACGCCATTGCAGGGGGTAGTCGCCATGCCCATGCCAGCCCTCTTGCAAGGCCAGCCCCACCGAACCAAACGCCAAACACAGGCCCACCCATTGCCAGGGCCCTAAGCGTTCAGAGCGCACCCGCAAGGGCACACAAACCGCGACCCAAAACGGCGCGGTGTACAAAAAGATGGTCAAACGCGAGGCGCTGGTGTCGAGCAGGCCCAAATAAATGCTGGCAAATTCCAGGGCAAACAAGCCGCCCGCGAGCAAGCCCGACCACAGGCTGCCGTCACGCTGCCACAGCACGATGCCGCGCCAGCGGCACCACAGCAGCAGGCACAGCGCGGCCCCGACCATCCGCAGCGCCGCTTGAAACACCGGGGCGATGTGGGGCAAGGTGAGTTTGATCAGCACCTGCTGAAAGCCCCAGACAAAGCAGCACGTCAGCAACAAGCCAATGGCGGTGGCATCCAGGTGTGAGCGGCGGGTTGTCATGCGAAAAGGTGGGTGTGATCTGTGTCACCCAGGCTGGGTTGGGCATCCGTGCATGGCCCAGGCAGGGTGATTCGCCTGATTGTGCCTGTGTCACATGCGCGGGCCAGGCGTGCCTTCTTCAGTGGGGCGCCAGCGTTGCATTTTGGCGCTCAGTTGTTCGAGCTGGATGGGTTTGGTCAGGTAGTCGTCCATTCCCGCGGCCAAGCAACGCTCGGCGTCGCCCAGCATGGCCAAGGCGGTCAAGGCGATCACGGGCACACGGCCCATGGTCGGGTTGAGGGCTTCGCGCTCGCGCAAGGCGCGGGTGGTGTCAAAGCCGTCCATCTCGGGCATTTGGCAGTCCATCAGCACCAGGTCGTAGGTGTTGGTTTCAAAGGCGCTGAGGGCTTGCACGCCGTTGTCGGCCATGTCGATGTCGCAACCCATGCGGGTGAGCATGGCGCGGATGATGGTTTGGTTGACAGGATGGTCCTCGACCACCAGGACCTTGAGCGGCCAACTGGGCAAGTCCGGGTCGCCCAAGGCGGTTTCGTTGGTGGGTGGTGTGGTGGCCAGGGGCGTCGGTTGCCTGACCATCAGCTCTGGGTTTTGGCGTTGGTGCAAGCGCGTCCACAGGGCGCGCACTGCCTCGCGCTTGGGCGGTGTTTCCAGCCGCCACAGCGGAGCCATGGGCCACTCGGCGGGGGGTAAAAAAACCTGCTGCGACCGGGCCAGCACCACATAAGCCAACACCGCGTGGGGCAGTTGTTCGCGTGTCGGCAGGGGGCTGTGGCTGTCTATGAGGACCCAGGCGGGCTTATTGGTGTCGCCACCGATGGGTTGGCGCAAATGGCGCATGTGGGTGTGCCAACTGTCGCGCCAATGGGGGCTGACAGCTTCGACATACAGCGGCGTGGTGGCGGGCAGCTCGGCCAGGGCGGGTGTGGCGGCTTCATGCGCTGGCGCGGTTTCCAGGGGCAGCCAGACGTCAAACACCGTGCCTTGTCCGGCTTGGCTGTGGACCGACAACTGGCCCCCCAACAAGCTCACCAGGTGTTGGGTGATGCTCATGCCCAGCCCGGTGCCGCCATAGCGGCGCGCGTGCGAGTTGTCGGCCTGGTGAAAGGGCGTGTACAAGCGCTCGAGGTCTTGCGGGCTCATCCCAATCCCGCTGTCTTGCACCCGCAGGTGCAGCGATGTGTTGCCGTCGCCAGTGCGCCACTGGGCCCACAGCAGCACATGGCCTTGCTCGGTGAACTTGATGGCGTTGCCCAACAAGTTGAGCACGATTTGGCGCACCCGCAGCGGGTCGCAGCGCACCCAATCGGCCTCACCCACGTCCAAGTCGCAGTGCAAGTGCAGGCCTTTGTCGTGCGCCGATTTGGCCAACAAGCTGCAGCAGTCTTCCAAGGTTTGCAGCAGGGGAAAGGCTTTGTGTTCGAGCTGAAACTGCCCGGCTTCGAGCTTGCTGAAGTCCAAGATGTCGTTGATGATGCCCATCAGGTTTTCGCCCGAGCGGCGCATCAGCCCGGTCCACTCGGTTTGCTCTTGTGTCAAGCGCGACGCGGCCAACAAATCGCAAGCGCCGAGGATGCCGTTCATGGGGGTGCGGATTTCGTGGCTGATGTTGGCGATGAACATGGCATGGATGCGCGCCTCAATCGCGCTTTGGTCGGCCAAGCGCTGGTTGTGCAGCTCTTGGCGCAGCGAGCGGCTGAGGTTGCGCGAGCCCCACACAAACAAGCCCATCACACAGCACAAGAAAAAGCTAGGCCACCACAGTTGGGCCAGCCACGCTTGTTGCACGGCAGAAGGGTTGATCCAGGCTTGCACCATCAAATCGGGGGCTTCGGTGGCCAGGGTCAACACTGGTGCGCGGCTGGGTGCGGCGCCGTCAACCCAGCCCTGGCCCAAAACGGCGGTGCCCAACAGCACTTGCATTGCGGGCACGCTTTCACCGGGGTTGGGTTTGAGCGCATCACGCACCAAGTCGGGGTCGAGCAAGGCCACGGCGGTGCCGGCAAAGGTGCCGTCGCTGAAGGTCAGGCGCAAGCTGCGCGCGAGCAAGGCCTCGCCTTGTTCGGTCACCGCATGGCTGAGGATGCTGGCGTCGCTGTTGTTGCTTTGCGCTTGGGCGATGTCTTGCAAAGAGGCTTCCAAGGGCAAGTTTGGAATCGATAACAAGGGGTCGCCCACGGCGGTGGTCACCAACACCTGGCGATAGGGTTTGCGCGTGTCGCGCCCGCGCACTTGGGCCAAGGTGTCGCTGTCAATCAAGCCCGGCCCATGGCGGGCAAAGGCGGCAAAGGTGTAGGTCAGGATGTCGTCCATGTGGCGCAAGGCGTTGTCCAACCGCGCTTGCACCGAAGCGGCAGCGATTTTGGCTTTGGTGCGTTGCTCTTCTTGCGCGAAGTCGTGGCTGCGGCTGGCGTAGACCAGCCACAGCAGGCCCAGTGAACCCATCACCAACCACACGCCCCAGCGGATGCGCTTGATCTGGCGCTCTACGCCTTGGGCATCACCCCGTTGCACGGCATCGGGGCGGGTGCTCCGGCGCCAGGCTTGGAGCAGCCTCATGCGTAGCGGGCTTGCCAGTAGGCGCGGTCGGCCACCTCGGCCCAGCGCAGTTGGTTTTGCAAGTAGGCGGTGTAACTGCGGTGGATCTCTTGGGCCAGTGCGTCGCCTTGCACCGCCTCGAGCAGTTGCAGCGGGGCGATGCCCGACTCGCCCGAGAACCGCACATCCATGTGCAGCTTTCCGCCAGACAAGGTGTTCACCCGCTGTGCCCAACGCCGCACCGCGTCACTCAGGCCCGGCATCTTGTCGGGCCAAGCGGCGGCCAAGCGCAAATGCATTTCGGGTGCTTTGGCCGGTTGTGCCGGCGCCTGTGGCCAGGCCAGGGCTGACAAGGCGCCCGCACCTGCGCCCAGCCAGCGGCGCCGGGGCATGCGTTCAAATGAACTATTTTTCATGGATAAATGGTATTTTGTCTAACAAAAGTGCTACTAAGTGTATAAGAAGCGACATCTTTTTATAACTACACAAAAGTTAACAGTAATCGCCATATTTAATTAATAATAAATCTTAAGTATTCATTTATGTGGGTTATCACTTTGCCCCTTGGGACAGCTCCCCACGGGGTGCTGCGACTACACTGATGCCCCTGTAAATCGACAAGCAAAAGGTTTGATGTGAATACGGAAAACATGCGATTTGGAAGCGGTCAAGCGGTGCAGCGTCTGGAAGACGATTTGTTGCTCAAAGGGCAGGGCTTGTTCACCGATGACGCCGATGTCCAAGGCGTGCAGCACATTGGGTTTGTGCGCTCGGTGTATCCGCATGCGCTGTTGAAAAGTGTCGATGTGGCCGCTGCGCGCGCCATGCCGGGGGTGTCCCTGGTGGTCACCGGCGCGGACCTGGCCAAAGCGGGCATCAAAGCCTTGCCCAAACCGGCTGGCTTTAAGCGCGCCGATGGCTCGCCAGCAGCCAGCCCACCGCGCTACCTGATGGCCCATGAGCGGGTTCGCTTTGTCGGTGAAGTGGTGGCGGTGGTGGTGGCCGACACGGTGGAAAACGCACGCAATGCCGCTGAAGCGGTGATGGTCGACTATGAAGAGTTGCCCAACGCCACCGGTGTGCACGCGGCCTTGGCCCAAGACGCCCCCCGATTGTGCGACGACGTGCCCGACAACATCGTGGCCGAAACCCGTTATGGCGATGCGCAAGCCACGCAACAAGCCTTTGCCAGTGCCGCGCATGTGGTGAAGCTGCACATTGACAACCAACGCCTGGCCGCGTTGACCTTGGAGCCGCGCAGCGTTCTGGCCTACATCGACCAAGGCCGCTTGACCATGCGCATGAGCAGCCAAATGCCCAGCGGTGTGCGCACCCTGGTCAGTGACTTGCTGGGCCTGCCCAGAGAGAACGTGCGGGTGTTGGTGGGCGACGTGGGCGGTGGCTTTGGCATGAAAACCGGCATGTACCCCGAAGACGGTGTGGTGGCCTATTGCTGCCACGTGCTGCAACGCCCGGTCAAGTGGATGGCCGAGCGCGGCGAAGACTTTCTCAGCTCCAGCCATGGCCGCGACATCGAAACCCAGGCGGAGATGGCCTTGGCGGCGGACGGCAAGGTCTTGGCTTTGCGCATTGAAACGCTGGCCAATGTGGGCGCCTACCCGGCCCCGACCGGCGTGGCCATCCAAGTGATGATTGGCCCGTGGGTGCAAACCAGCGTGTACGACATCCAGACCATCGACTTCCATTTCACCGCCGTGATGACCAACACCGCCACCATGGGCGCATATCGCGGCGCAGG
>Ga0214921_10001800_pt1 | contig 35850 bp, 36 predicted proteins | sample LL1505_MetaG_FD_177992 | JGI IMG/M metagenome (GOLD analysis project Ga0214921, IMG submission 177992) | Freshwater microbial communities from Lake Lanier, Atlanta, Georgia, United States - LL-1505 | ecosystem: Environmental > Aquatic > Freshwater > Lake | place: USA: Georgia | collected... | reverse complement strand
TAATAAAAATTGACATTAATAAAGAAATTGAAAGCTTAAATGTATCTAATGCTGTTTCAGTAACTTTAGGTATTTTTAGATTGCTAGATAAAAAAAATTAAAATCCAAAACTAGATTTTATTCCATCAACAATAAATTGAATTGCTAAAGATGCTAGAATTAAAGCGATAACTCTTGAAAATACATTTAAAATATTTTTACTAGTATAGTTTGCTAGAATTGCAGAAAATATCATATGAAAAAAAGTTACAATCATCACTGCTGTCAAAGCGACATATACCATAATTAATTTTTCTGGATTTTTAGAGCTGGCGTTTACTAAAAGTAAAACCGAAGTTAAAGCAGCTGGTCCCGCTATTAATGGTATAGCAAGTGGAAATATTGCAATTTCTTCTAAAGTTTTTTCATGCAAAACTTTATTTGCACTTTCTTCTCTTCTCAACCTTCTTTTGTCTAATAGCATTTCAATTGAAATAATAAATAAAATTATTCCTCCTGCAATTTTTAGAGAGTCTATTGAAACCCCAATCCAATTAAAAAAAAATTTTCCACCATATGCAAATATAATTAATACTATAAAAGAAATTAAAGATGCTTTAATTGCAATCTTAAACCTTTGCTCTCTTGTTGCTCCTTCAGTTAATAATAAAAATAAAGGACCAATTCCTGCTGCATCAATAGCTACGAACAATACTGCAAAAGAATTAAAAAAAGCAGAACTCATATTAAATATTAATAAAACTATATCTCATAAATACTGGCGGGAGTGACGGGACTCGAACCCGCGGCCTCCTGCGTGACAGGCAGGCGCTCTAACCAAGCTGAGCTACACCCCCAAATAAAGTGGTGAAGCTAAAATCATGCTGTCACCACAATTATAAATCGATTAAATAAATCTATATACAGAATTTTTTAAAAAGTCTTATAAATTATTTATGTTTTAAGTTAAAAGAATAAATATAGGCTTGAATTAAGTTTTTGTTTCTTAGATATACATTTGCAATTGTTCTATAATAATATTGTCCTTCAAAATTATCTATTTTGCTCCAGTAATTTTTAAGCGAATAAGAAGTAAATAAGTAACCATTTATTTTATTCCCATTAGGATTAAGAACAATTGCATCATAAATAGTGTCTTTTGCTATAATTATTTTTTTAATAAATCCAAAAGTAAATGCTTTCTGCCAGAGACCACTTATATTTTTCAAAATATAAAAATTTTTTTTATTTGGAGTTAAACTCCCATATACAAATAGTCTATTCATAAATTATGGTGGGCACCGTAAGAATCGAACTTACCACCCCTTGCGTGTCGAGCAAGTGTTCTACCACTGAACTAGGTGCCCTTTCTTAATTTGTATAAAAATTAACTTTAATTTTAACTGATGGTGGGCGATGAGAGACTCGAACTCCCGACCCTCTCGGTGTAAACGAGATGCTCTACCAACTGAGCTAATCGCCCTAATATTAAGGAACTTTTTATAACAATAAAAATAGAAAGTTAAAATAATAATTAACGAGGTAAGTACTTTTTAAATGCAGTAGTTTTTGAAAAGACTCTACCTTTTAGAAGATTAAAAGTACTTAAATCCTCTTTTTTAATCTTTGCACAAGTAATTAAACCATACTGATTTGCAAATTCATTTTTATAGAAGGTTTGTTTATCTTTAAAATCGCTTACGCAATTCTTTAAATAATCTCTTGGGTAAAAATACCATACTAATAATAATATAGGAGCTATGTACCAATATTTTTTAATCTTTTTCATTTTTAAATATTAACTACTATTTATTAACTAAAAATATATAAGTTGAGAATATTTTTATGATTGATTTGTCCCAAATATTTTATCTTATAATTGTATTAGTTATAGCAGCATCAATTGCAGGTTTTGCAGCTGGATTACTTGGAGTGGGCGGAGGTTTAGTAATGGTGCCTGCACTTTATTATGCATTTACAGTTCTTGATTTTGAAATGGCAACTAAAATGCATTTAGCTTTAGGAACATCCCTTGCAATCATTATTCCAACCTCAATCATGTCCACAAGAACGCATATGAAATTTAATGCGGTTGATTTCGGTCTCATTAAATCTTTTGGAATTTATATAGTTTTAGGAGTTATTATCGGAACTTTCTTAGCTTCAAATCTAAAAACAGCTAATTTAGTTTTATTTTTTTCACTATTTGGATTTTTAGTTGGTTTATTTTTTTTATTTTTAAAATCAAAATTAGAAGAAACTGAAAAAAATATTCCAAAAATTTACAAAATTATAATTGGAAATTTTATTGGTTTTATTTCTGTTCCATTAGGTATTGGTGGCGGTTCATTATCTGTGCCTTTTATGAGGTTATTTGGCTATGATATGAGAAAAGCTATTGGAACTTCTGCAGCTATTGGAATATTAATTGCAATCTCTGGAACAATTTCCATGATTTCAAGTGGAGCGTTATTTGCCAAGGTGAATTCACCTTTAAGTTTTGGTTACTTTAATCTTGCAGGATTTTTAGTTTTCGTTCCAGTTACAATGTTAATGGCTCCTTTAGGAGCAAAAGTTGTTCACAAAGTAAATAGAAATTTAATTACAAAGATATTCGGAATTTATTTAATTTTAATTTCTCTTAGAAGCTTTATTGAATACTTAAATATTAAATAATTTAATTAACTGGTCTTTCGTTTGTAAGTTCTTTCCCTTTTTGTGTTTGCGAAAGATCAATTTCTACCCAATCAATTGGGCTTAAAGCTTTAGTTAAAGCAACTTTTAATACTTCATCTACTGTTTTAACTGGAATAATTTTTAAACCTTCAATTACATTTTTAGGTATTTCAGCTAAATCCTTTTCATTCTCATCCGGAATTAAAACTGTTTTAATCCCTCCTCTTAGAGCTGCTAGTAATTTTTCTTTTAAACCACCAATAGGTAAAACTCTTCCTCTTAAAGTAACCTCGCCTGTCATAGCAACATCTCTTTTAACTGGAATTCCAGTTAATGATGAAACAATTGACGTTACCATTGCAATACCAGCGGATGGTCCATCTTTTGGTGTTGCCCCTTCAGGTACGTGAATATGAATATCTTTTTTTTCAAAAACTGGTGGAATTATTCCATATTCAAGGCATCTAGATCTTACAAAAGATTTAGCAGCTTTGACTGACTCCTGCATTACTTCACCTAACTTTCCAGTAATTTCCATTTTACCTTTTCCTGGCATAATTACCGACTCTATTGTTAGCAGTTCACCACCTACTTCAGTCCAAGCAAGACCAGTCACAATTCCTGTACCATCTTTATTTTCAATTTCTCCGTATTTAAATTTTTTAATACCAAGATAATCATTAAGATTTTTTTCATCAATTTTAATTATATCTTTAGTTTTTGTAACAATGTCTTTAACTCCTTTTCTTGCAAGTTTTGAAATCTCTCTTTCTAAACTTCTAACTCCAGACTCTCTTGTGTAATATCTAATAATATCTTTTAGAGCTTCATCTGAGACAGTCCACTCTCCTATTTTTAAACCGTTTTCTTTAATTTGTTTTGGCAATAGATATTTTTTAGCTATCTCCATCTTTTCGTCTTCAGTGTATCCAGAGATTCTAATAACTTCCATTCTGTCTAATAACGGCCCAGGTATATTTAAAGTATTTGCCGTAGTGACAAACATTACATTTGATAAATCATAATCTACTTCAAGATAATGATCATTGAATGTTGTGTTCTGCTCTGGATCTAATGCTTCTAATAATGCTGATGAAGGATCTCCTCTGTAATCATTACCAATTTTATCAATCTCATCTAATAAAATTAAAGGATTATTTTTTCCAGATTTCTTCATCATCTGGATTATTTTTCCTGGCAAAGATCCAATATAAGTTCTTCTATGACCTCTAATCTCTGCTTCATCTCTAATTCCGCCTAATGACATTCTTACAAATTCTCTTCCAGTAGCTTTAGCAATGGATTTACCCAAAGAAGTTTTTCCAACTCCTGGAGCTCCAACTAAACAAAGTATAGGACCTTTAATTTTATTAATTCTACTTTGAACTGCTAAAAATTCTAAAATTCTATCTTTTACTTTTTCTAAACCATAATGATCCTCATCAAGAATTTTTTTTGCATTATTAATATCAGTATTTACTTTGGATGTTTTTCCCCAAGGCAATGAAACCATCCAGTCTAAATAATTTCTAACAACTGTTGACTCAGCTGACATTGGGCTCATTGATTTTAATTTTTTTAATTCAGCTAAAGATTTCTCTTCGGCTTCCTTTGTCATTTTAGCTTTTTTTATAGCTTCTTCTAAATTTTGAATTTCATCTTTGCCATCTTCCGTTTCCCCTAATTCTTTTTGAATAGCTTTTAATTGCTCGTTTAAATAATATTCTCTTTGAGTTTTCTCCATTTGATTTTTGACTCTACCTCTAATCTTTTTCTCTACCGATAAAACTTCAATTTCACTTTCAATAAAAGTTAAAAGAGACTCAAGTCGATTTTGTACTGATAAATTTTCTAAAATTTTTTGTTTTTCTACTAAACTAATTTGTAATTGATTAGCGACTGCGTCAGCAACTTTTGATGGTTCTTTTGTATCTTTAATTGTTTCAAGTCCCTCCTCAGATACTTTTTTTGAAACTTTAACTAATTTATCAAATTTATTTAAAACTGCTTTTGATAATAAAGACAAATCTTCCTTACCAACATCATCAGCTAATCTAGAACAAGAGGCTAATAAAAAGTTTTTCTCTTCATTATGATATTGATTAATTTTTACTCTTTCTTTTCCTTCTACTAAAATTTTAACTGTTCCATCTGGTAGCTTTAATAATTGTAATATTTCACCTAAACAACCCACTTGGTAAATTTCATTATCTTTTGGATCATCAACGTCGTGACTTTTTTGTGCAGCAAGAATAATTTTCTTATATTTATCCATTACGCTATTAAGAGCATTAATAGACTTTTCTCTTCCAACAAATAGAGGAACTACCATTCCAGGAAAAACAACAATATCTCTCAGTGGCAATACTGGGTATTGCTCTTGATTGATTTTTAGTGAGTCTTTAACGTCCATAAATTAATAATAGTAATAGTTAAGTTTATAACAAGCTTAACTCTATATGGGGACGTTTAATGTTATTTCAACTGTGAATAACTAGCCGATTTTGCTCTCTTTATTAATAGGCGCGTTTGATGTTTGGTTATTTTTCTTTGAGTAAGTAAGTAACGGTTTTATTTTTCCTTCAACAACGTCTTTATTGATTACAACTTCACTAATATTAGATTGCGAAGGAAGTTCAAACATTGTTTCCAGTAAAATATCTTCTAATATTGACCTTAGTCCCCTTGCCCCTGTTTTTCTAATTAAAGCTTTTTTAGCAATTGCTGATAGGGAGTCTTTTGTAAAAGTAAGCTTAGCGCCTTCAATTTCGAAGAGTTTAGCATACTGTTTAAGAAGAGCATTTTTAGGTTCTTGTAAAATTTTAATTAACGCATCTTCATGTAAGTCATCCAAAGTAGCTACAATTGGAAGTCTTCCTATAAATTCTGGTATTAAACCAAATTTTAACAGATCTTCTGGTTCTAAATCTTTTAATATTTGACCGGTGCTTTTATTGTCATGCTCTCTTATTGTAGCTCCAAATCCCATCGCAGTCCCTTTGCTTCTTAATGATACAATTTTTTCTAATCCTCCAAAAGCACCTCCACATATAAAAAGGATATTTGTAGTATTAACTTGTAAAAATTCTTGTTGAGGGTGTTTTCTTCCTCCTTGTGGTGGAACACTCGCAACTGTTCCTTCCATAATTTTTAAAAGTGCCTGCTGAACACCTTCTCCAGAAACATCCCTTGTAATAGAGGGATTTTCTGTTTTTCTACTGATTTTATCAACTTCGTCTATATAAACTATTCCTCTTTGTGCTTTTTCAACATTATAATCGGCAGCTTGTAATAATTTAAGAATAATATTCTCTACATCCTCTCCAACGTAACCAGCTTCTGTTAATGTAGTAGCGTCTGCCATGGTAAACGGTACATCTAAAATTTTTGCAAGTGTTTGTGCTAATAAAGTTTTTCCACAACCTGTTGGGCCAATAAGTAGGACGTTAGACTTTGAAATTTCAACATCTTTACTACTTTTAGAGTCTTGATTTAATCTCTTATAATGATTGTGAACTGCAACAGACAAAACTTTTTTTGCTTTATCTTGACCGATAACATACTCGTCTAAAACTTTACAAATTTCTTTAGGCGTTGGAACGCCAGCATCATCTTTAACAAAATTACTTTTGTTTTCCTCTTTGATGATGTCCATGCATAATTCAACACATTCATCACATATAAAAACTGTGGGTCCAGCTATAAGTTTTCTAACTTCATGCTGACTTTTTCCGCAAAAGGAACAATAAAGAGTGTTTTTATTATCTTTGGCCATTTTTAAAATTATCGAATCAGTAAAGTTTTATAAAACAATGACTTGCTTCTAAAAGCAAGTCTAAGTTGAATCTAATATGTATTTTGTGTGTAAATTATATATTTAATCTGACTAATCGACTTTCTTTTCTACTACTTTATCTATTATTCCAAAATCTTTAGCCTCTTCAGGACTCATAAACTTATCTCTTTCTAAAGCTTCCTGAATTGACTTAACATCTTTGCCTGTATGCTTTGAATAAATTTCATTAAGACGTTTTTTAACATAAGAAATCTCATTTGCATGAATTTGAATATCAGTTGCTTGACCTTGAAAACCAGCTGAAGGTTGATGAACCATTATACGTGAATTAGGTAAAGAAAATCTATGACCTTTTTCTCCTGCGGCTAATAGAAATGAACCCATCGAAGCTGCTTGACCAATACAAATTGTTGAAACGGGAGATTTTACATATTGCATAGTGTCATAGATTCCAAGTCCATCAGTAACTATGCCTCCTGGACTGTTAATGTATAAAAAAATTTCTTTCTTTGGATTCTCAGACTCTAAAAAAAGTAATTGAGCACAAACTAAACTTGCAATATGTGAATTTACAGGTCCTACTAAAAAAATAATTCGCTCTTTTAAAAGCCTTGAATATATATCGTAAGCTCTTTCTCCTCTGCTGGTTTGCTCAACCACCATTGGAATAAGAGTATTCATTTGAATATCAATCTGATCTTTCATAGAGAATCAGATTCTACAGTCTTTGCTTATTTTTTACTAATCTTTTTTGTAGATTTTGATTTATCCTCTGATTTTATATCTTTTTTAGATTTATCGTCGTGACTCTTTGCTGACTTACCAGACGATTTAGACTTAAGATTGGATGATAGATTTTTTACAAGTTCTTCTAATTCTTTTTTATTAACTTCTTTAACAGTAACTTTTGCTTTCGACTTAACAAGTTCAACAATTTTATCTTCATATATTGGTCCTCTAAGCCTTGTAATTTCAGAAGGATTTTTTTTATAATAATCGCTAATCTGCTTTTCCTGTCCAGGATACATGCTCATTTGTTTTTGTAATTCTTGCTGAAGTTCTTGTGTCGTCACCTGGATTTTATAATCTTCCCCAATTTGATTTAATACTAACGCAAGTTTTACCCTTCGTCTTGAAATATCTAAAATATCGTCTTCTTCTTCTTTGGTAAGTTTTATGTCTGAATGATCATGACCATGTTTATGGTCGTCATGAGGTTCATCTTTGTGAGCTTTTTCGTGAATAAAACTATGTTTTACTATTTCTTGTTCATTTTTTACTAAATCTTCAGGAAGATCAAATTTACAGTTTTCATCTAAATAATCTAAAATTTCTTTTCTAACGATTGTTTCGGTAATTGACGACTGTTCTTTGGACAGTTGTTTTTCTAATAAAATTTTTAAATCATTTAAGTCTTTTGCTCCTAAATTTTTTGCAAATTGATCATCTATAACTACAGATTCAGATTTTTTAACTTCTAGGATTTTGCAATTAAATAATGCAGTTTTATTTGCTAACTCTTTATTAGGATAATTTTCCGGTAAATTGATTTTAACATCTTTTTTATCTCCAACTTTACATGCTAATAATTGATCATCAAAACCTTTAATAAAAAGTTCTTTTCCTAAAATAATTTGAACTTTTTCACCTTTATTACCCTCAAAAGCTTTACCATTAACGGTTGCTTCAAAATCAAAAACTACTAAATCACCTTTTGCAGAATTTTCACTTTCTTTTTTATTTACGTATTTTTTTTGACCTTCTGCTAATAAATTAATTCTATCTTCTAAATCTTTTTTTTCTATTTTTAATTTATAATCAGTTAAAGTTATTTTATCTAAATCGATTTTTTTTATATCTGGAGTCTTTTCTACAGAAATAGTGTATTCTAAATCTTTGTCTTCTCCTGAAGATTTAATCTCAATTTTAGGCTGACTAGCAGGTTTAATTTTATTGTCGGTTAATGCTTGATAAGTATTGTCTTGTAAAATTTTTTCTAGAACTTCACCATACAATGCTTGAGCAAATTGTTTTTTCAATAAATCTACTGGTGCTTTTCCTGGCCGAAAACCTTTAATGTTAACAGTCTTCTGTAATTCGATAACTCTTTCTTCTATTTTTTTATCAATCTCTTGTTTCTTAACTAAAACATTAAGATTAGTCTTTAAACCTTTCGATTCTGATACTGTTACTTTCATATTCTACATGGTGCGGGAGAAAGGACTTGAACCTTCACATCTTTCGATACCAGTTCCTAAGACTGGCGTGTCTACCGTTCCACCACTCCCGCTTTAATATTAATTAAATTTCGATTGGCGAATATAACTATATTATTAAATGCTTTCTAGGATTTATTTATAAAATATGGGATGCAAAAGAATAGTATTTGCTTATATAAAAAGCACATTTGATTATGAAACTCAAACTAGTGATAGGCAATAAAATTTATTCAACATGGTCACTAAGACCTTGGTTGTTGTTAAAATATTTTAACATACCATTTAATGAAGTTCAAATTAAGCTAAGAAATAAAAATACTAAAAAAAATATATTAAAATTTTCTCCTTCCGGAAAAGTACCTTGTTTAATTTATGGCAAGGTAAGAATATGGGATTCTTTATCAATTTGTGAATTTTTAGCAGAAAGATTTAAAAATAAAAATTTATGGCCAAAAAATAATATTGATAAAATAATGGCTAGAAATATTTCTTCTGAAATGCACAGTGGTTTTGCTAATTTAAGAAAAAATTTAAGTATGAATTTTTTAGGAAAAAATCTTAAATTTAAAAATAATAAAGAAACAACAGCTGAAATAAATAGAACTAAAAAAATTATTGAAAATTGTCTAATAAAATCTAAAGGACCTTTTATGTTTAAAAAATTTTCTATAGCCGACGCTATGTATGCGCCTGTAATGTTTAGATTTAAAATTTATAATATAAAATTATCATTTATATTAGAAAAATATCTAAACACTCTATTAAATATGAAAGAAATTAAATTGTGGCTACTAGAGGCAAGAAAAGAATTAAAATGATGCGTTACATAATAATTATTACTGCCACCGTTCTACCTTTTGTGATTTATTATTTGCTCGTACATTTGACAAAAAAGGTTAACAAAAAATTCCCTTTAATAACTTTATCATTAATAAGTCTTTTGCTTTTAATATGTTCTTTAATATATTTTAGATTTACGAGCGCACAACCTAAGGGTCTAAATTATACTCCACCAAAATATGAAAATAATAAAGTTGTGCCTTCAAAAATTAAATAAGATTAAATATATTTTTTTGCTAAACGATCTAATGCTTTTGGCAAATTTTTAATTATATCTTCTGCTATCAATCCTTTTTTTATCATTCTAGCAGCATAAGAATGCAGCCATACACCAGCGCAGGCCCCATTAAATGCTGACATTTTATTTTTTCCGATAAGACTTGCGATTATTCCACTCAAAACATCCCCTGAGCCAATTACAGCGAGTTCTTCAGTTGAAAATGTATTGATACAAACTTTTCCATCAGGAGATGCTATAATTGTATCTGGTCCTTTAAAAACTAAAACACAGTTTGCTTGTTTTGCAGCCTTAACTGATTTTTCGATTTTATTTTTAACATTTTTAAGATCTGAAAAAATTCTGTTAAATTCTCCTTCATGAGGAGTAATAATTTTATCTTTATCCAAGATTGAAAATAATTCTTTTGGATTCTTGGTAAATGAGGTTATTGCATCTGCATCTATCACCACGCTATGAACAAATTTAGATATCAACTTAACATTTTCTATTGTTCTTTGATTAACTCCAGCACCTGGTCCTATAAGAAAAGAAGTAATTAAAGATTTGTTTAGAAAATTTTTTAGTTCTTCTGTTGTGTTAATTTCAACTTTTAATAATGAAAAAAACTTTTGATTGTATTTATCTATAGTGTCTTTATTAGCAACTACTGTTACCGCCCCAGCGCCACAACGAATAGCTGCGCTTGAAGATAACAGTGATGCGCCAATATAATTTTTTAATGAACCATAAATATATACTCTGCCTCTGGAATACTTGTGTGAATTATATTTTTTCCAAGGAAACTTTTTATTAATCCATAAATTTGGGTTATTTTCTCTAATTTTATTATTTACAATTTTGTTTAAAGACTTTCTAATTCCAATATCTAAAATCTTTATTGTCCCTGAAAAATAAACTCCAGGAAAAAGCACATGTCCTATTTTTTTACAATGAAGAGCTAATGTTACGTTGGCTTTTATTGCCTCTCCCATCACCTTTCCATTATCACTGTTAATTCCTGTTGGTATATCTATTGAAAAAGTGAACGCCTTCTTCTTATTTATAGCTCTAATTATATTTTTAATGCTAGGGCTTATATTTTTATTTAAACCAGTGCCAAAAATACAATCAACAATGATTGGTTTTGTTTTTTTTTTAAGCTCTTTATGTAAATCATTTAAATTAAAAACTTCACAATTAAGTTTTTTAAAAGCTTTATGATTATCATTTTTTTTATTTTTTAATGGAAGTATTAAAAAAATTTTAACTTTATAACCTTTGTTAAGAAGACTGTTGCTAATTATAAAACCATCGCCACCGTTATTTCCTGGACCGCAAATTACTAGCACTTCATTATTTTTTGAAATATTACCTGATATATAATCTGCGCACTTTTCTCCTGCTGATTGCATTAAAGAAAAAGAATTTTTTCTTAATTTAAATTCTTTTTGTTCTACGGCTTTAATTTCTGATGAATTTAAAATCATTTCTAAAAAAACAATCTACAGTTTAATTTTTACTAACACTATTATGCATACCTGACATAACTAAAAAACAATGGAATTTATTGCTTATAATAATAGTACATCTACAATAAAAAAATAAAAACAAGATTAATAATCAATAAAGGGAGAAATTAATGAGCGCTGCATCAGACATACTAAAATTAATTAAAGAAAAAGAAATAGAATTTGTAGACCTAAGATTTACTGATCCTAGAGGAAAACTTCAGCATATGACTCAAGACTTGACGACTATTGATGAAGGTTTTTTAAATGATGGGACTTTTTTTGATGGATCATCTATTGCTGGATGGAAAGCAATTAATGAGTCTGACATGATTTTAAAACCAGACTTATCTAGAACATTTGTTGATCCTTTCACTTCTCACAATACTCTAGTTATATTTTGTGATGTTATGGATCCTATAAAAAAAGATTTCTATGAGAGAGATCCTAGATCTATTGCAAAAAAAGCGGAAGCGTATTTAAAGACTACTGGTATTGGAGATACTATTTATTTTGGACCAGAGCCAGAATTTTTTATATTTGATGACGTTAAAATTTCTAACACTATGCAAAAAGTATCTTTTCAAGTGGATAGTAATGAAGGTCCTTATAATGGTGATAAAGAATATCCAAATGGAAACATGGGTCATAGACCTGTTGTTAAAGGTGGCTATTTTCCAGTTCCTCCTGTTGATAGTTGCCAGGATTTAAGAGCAGAAGCATTAAAAGCAATGAAAGATATGGGTGTTAAAGTTGAGAAACATCACCATGAAGTTGCTCCTTCTCAGCATGAGTTAGGTACAATGTTTGATACAATGGTGCGTAACGCTGATAACATGCAAATTTATAAATATGCAGTTCAAATGGTTGCTCACTCTTTTGGAAAAACTGCAACATTTATGGCAAAACCGATTAAAGGAGATAATGGATCAGGTATGCATTGTCACCAATCTATTTGGAAAGCTGGCAAGCCGCTTTTCGCTGGAGATAAGTATGCAGGACTTTCTCAAGAGTGTCTTTATTACATTGGTGGAATTATTAAGCATGCAAAAGCATTAAATGCTTTTACTAACTCTACTACTAACAGTTATAAAAGATTAATTCCTGGATTTGAAGCTCCAGTTATTCTTGCTTACTCTGCAAGAAATAGATCTGCAAGCTGCAGAATACCTTTTAGTTCTAATCCAAAAGGTAAAAGAGTTGAAGTTAGATTTCCAGATGCCGCTGGTAATCCATACTTAACTTTTGCTTCTATGTTAATGGCTGGTATTGATGGAATTAAAAACAAAATTGATCCAGGAAAACCATTCGATAAAGATTTATATTCCTTATCAGCTGAAGAACTCAAGGGTGTTCCGCAAGTTTGTGGTTCTTTAAGAGAGGCATTAGAAAACTTAGATAAAGACAGAGGTTTTTTAACTTCGGGCGGAGTATTCACTGATGATCAAATTGATGCTTACATCGAATTAAAAATGACGGAGGTATACAATATGGAGCATACTCCTCATCCAGTTGAATACCAAATGTATTACAGCTGTTAATTACAACATTACAAAATTTAAAAACCCCGTATCTAAAAAATACGGGGTTTTTTTTTACCTAAAATAAAATTTACGTCTGTATTTTTTTATAAATTAATCTAATGCTTTGAGTGTGGTAAAAAATAATAATTATTCAGCTAAAGATATAGAAATTCTTGAGGGTCTGGAACCTGTTAGAAAAAGACCCGGGATGTATATTGGTGGCACGGACGAGACTGCCTTTCATCACCTTGCAACTGAAATTATTGATAACTCAATGGATGAGGTTACGGCCGGTCATGCAAAAAATATTTATGTAAAATTAAATAAAGATAAATCATTAACTGTGACTGATGATGGTAGAGGCATTCCGTTAGATAAACATCCTAAGAAAAATAAAACTGCACTTGAAATTGTAATGACTACATTACATTCGGGTGGAAAATTTAAAGAAGGAACCTATTCTACTTCAGCTGGATTGCACGGGGTAGGACTTTCAGTTGTGAATGCCTTGTCAGAAAAATTAAAAATAGAAGTATTTAAAAATTCTACTATTTTCGAACAGAATTACTCAAAAGGAAAACCTTTAAATAAGCTAACTAAAAAAGGAAAATCTAAGATCAAAAACGGAACTCAGGTTACATTTATTCCTGATAAAGAAATCTTTGGAAAAGATCTAAATTTTATTCCAAATAAATTATATAATCTTTGTAAAAGTAAGGCTTATTTAGTCAAAGGGATCACAATACATTGGGAATGCGACAGATCTTTAATTAATAGAAAAGATGACACTCCTAATATTGCAAAACTTTTTTTTCCAGAGGGTATTGTTGAGTATCTAGATAGTGAGACAAAAAATTTTACTAAAATAAATGATAAAACATGTCATCATAAAAATAATTTTGATGACGATAAAGGAAAATTTGAATTTGCTATTCAATGGCATAATGAAATTTCTGAATTTAAAATTTCATTTTGTAACTCTGTACTAACTACTAATGGTGGAACTCACGAACAAGGTTTTAGATCTGGCGTTGCAAAATCCATAAGAAAAATTGCAAAATTTAAGAATAACAAACTAGTAGCAAGTGCAAGTGCTGATGAAATATTATCTAATGCTAGTTATATTTTATCTGTTTTTATTAATAATCCAGAATTTGAGGGGCAAACTAAATCAAGATTATCTTCCGCTTATATTCAAAAATATTGTGATGCCTCTATAGCAAAATCTGTTGAAGATTGGTTTAATCAACATCCAAAAGCATCAAATTCTATTCTTAATTTTATTGAAGGTAAAATAAGAGAAAAAAATCTACTAGATCAAAATCTTGATGTTGGAAGACAAAGTGCAACGAGAAAAATACGTTTACCTGGAAAACTTGCTGACTGTACCAGTTCAAAAGTTGAGGGTACTGAATTATTTATAGTCGAAGGAGATTCTGCTGGTGGATCTGCAAAACAAGCGAGGGATCGAAATTTTCAAGCTATTCTTCCATTAAGAGGCAAAATATTAAATGTTAAAAATTCTAATACTGCAAAAATATTAGCTAACACAGAAATATCAAATTTACTTCAGGCACTAGGCTGTCAAAGAAGAGAAAAGTACATTGATAAAGATTTAAGATATGAAAAAGTAATTATTATGACTGACGCAGATGTGGATGGTGATCATATAGCAAGCCTACTTTTAACTTTCTTTTTCTTTGAAATGCCAAATTTAATTAAAAATGGACATTTATATCTTGCGGTTCCACCTCTTTATAAACTTACTATATCTAACCAAATTTATTATGTGCGAAACGATATTGAAAAAGATAAATTATTAAAGAATCTAAAAAAAGGATCTAAAATCGAAGTAAGTCGATTTAAAGGATTGGGTGAAATGATGGCTCAACAATTAAAAGAAACAACAATGGATATTAAAACCAGATCTTTAATAAGAGTAACAGTTCCAAATAGCGATTATAAAAAAACAAACAAGTTGATTTCAAATATTATGGGAAAAAATGCCGATTTAAGACTGAAATTTATAGAAGAAAACGCGCCAAAAGCTAAAAATATAGACTTATAATATTATTTATAGAAATTTATTTTTCTAATATCGCCACAATTAATTCCATTAAATTTAACAGTAGAATTTACAACTTCATTAGGTTTTGATCTTTTTTCAACAACAAAAGCTTCATATTTTTTATCTGCAAAAGAATAAGCCTCTATTGATAATGAATTTCTTTTTTCTTCTTTAGAAATATTTTTAATTTCTAAAGACATCTGACAAACGTCATTATTTTGTGTTGCTAATGTTGATAATGAATATGTAATATCAAATTCATTTTCAATTGTAACATTTATTGGTTTTATAGGATCTCTACTAATAAATGGAACTTTTACATCTTTAGAGCAAGATACTAATAGCAAAAGAATAAATAATATTCTCATAATTGTGGTGCCCTCGGCCGGACTTGAACCGGCACTCCCAAAAAGGGCAAGGATTTTAAGTCCTTTGTGTCTACCAATTCCACCACGAGGGCTTTAGTGTTGTAATGCTTATAATGAAATTACATCGGCTTGTTAAGTAAAAATAAATAACTTAAATACTTAATTTTCTTTTAAACTCACGTAAATCTTCCAAAGTGGATTTTTTTTGCGCAGGTTGTCTTAATAAAAATGCTGGATGAAAAGTAGTTAAAATATTAAAATAAGAATTAACAATTTTTATACTTTTCCATTTTCCTCTTACTTCGCTTAATGGACCAATATGATTTAAAACTGCTGCAGCCGCAGTTGCACCAAGCAATAAAATGCATTTGGGGCTTATAATCTTGATGTGTTTAAAAAGAAGTTTTTTAAATTGATTTATTTCTTTTGAAGTAGGTTTTCTATTTTTATCAGGTCTATAATTTACTACGTTAGTGATATAAACAGTTGATCTGTCAAGATTAACAGTTTCTAAAAGACTATCTAAAAGTTTTCCGGCTCTTCCAACAAAAGGTTTTTGCAATTTATCTTCTGTTCTTCCAGGCGCCTCACCTATTATCATTACTTTTGAGTCTTTATTGCCATCTGAAAAAACTAAATTTTTTCCACGAAAATTCTTCTTTAATTTTAGTATTGATTTCTTTAATTTGGATAACTCATGATCTTTATCCATATTATAATTTTTTAATTTTTTTTAAAATTTTCTCTAAAATAATTTTGCACTCTTGTATTCTTTTTTCTGAATATCCTCGTATAACAAGAGCCACGCCTATTTTTCCTGATTGAAAAAAAGGGTAACTACCAAGACTTAAATCTTTAAATCTCTTTTGTAACTTTCCTAAATCTTTTCCTATCTTACTTTCGGGTAAATGTGCCTGCACAGTAACACTGTGTACTTTTTCACCTCCAATTATTAACTGTTCTACAAAAGGCATCATTGATTGAAGAATTGAGGGAACGCCCGGTAACGTAAAAACATTTTTTACATAAAAACCAGGCGCAGAACTAGAAGGATTGTAAATTAATTCTGCTCCTCTTGGCATCTTTGCCATTTTCTTTCTTGCTAAGTTAAAATAGGAATTTTTATAATGTTTTTCTAAAATTTGATAAGCTTCTTTGTTATATTCATATTTTTTTTTAAATGCTTTTGAAATTGCAAAAGCTGTAATGTCGTCATGTGTTGGTCCAATTCCACCTGTTGTAAATAAATAATCATATTTTTTTCTTAACAAATTTACTGAAGAAACAATTTTATTAAGATCATCAGGAATAATTCTGACTTCTTTTAATTGAACTCCTCTTTCATTAAGCCATTTGGCAAGAAATGAAGTGTTAGTATCTTGGGTTCTGCCAGATAAAATTTCATCCCCAATTATTAAAATAGCAGCATAAATTCTTTTTTTTTTATTTCGTGAAAGCATCTAAATGATATTAATACTTTTAATGAAATTTGACACTCCTCTAATTAAAACAAAGTTCATAAAAAGATATAAAAGATTCTTTGTAGATGTGTTGTTAAATAAAGAAATTCTCACAACACACTGTCCAAATTCTGGATCTATGATGGGTCTTCTTAATGAAGGTGAGTATGCATGGATTTCTGAATCAAAAAATTCAGAGAGAAAATTAAAATATACTTTAGAAATCTTAGAACATAATAAACAAAAAGTTGGTGTTAATACTCACTTAACAAATAGGATTATAGAAGAAGCATTAATTAATAAAAAAATAAAAGAACTTGAAAAATTCAATCAAATCCAGAGAGAAGTAAAATTTAATGATAATACTAGATTTGATTTTTTAGTTTCTAATAAAAAGGAACAGGCTTTTGTAGAAGTTAAAAATGTTACTTTAAAAAGAGAAAAAAATTTCGCAGAATTTCCTGATGCACCAACTTTAAGGGGACAAAAGCATTTAATGGAGCTTATTAAAGCTAAAAAAAAAGATCACCATGCTTATTTGATATTTTTAATACAAAGAGAGGATTGTGATTTTTTTAAAATATCTAAAGATATTGATGAAAAGTACTATGAAAATTTTATGCAAGCTAAAAAAAAAGGTGTTAATTTTTTATGCTATTCAAGTAAAGTAACTGATAAAGAAATAATTCTTAACAAAAAAATAGAGATTAAATTTTAATGAAAATAGAAAAAGAAGAATCTTCTTCTGTTAGAATATATAATGATATTGATTTTAAGGGTTTAAAAAAAGCTGGCAATCTTGCAGCAAGAACTTTGGAATATATAGAAAAACTTATTAGGCCAGGAGTTAAAACCGATTTTATCGATCAAGCTGCCAATAAATATCTAAATGATCATGGCGCTTTTTCTGCTCCTTTATTTTACAGAGGTTATACAAAATCAATCTGCACTTCCATTAATCACGTTGTTTGTCATGGCATTCCTGGTGATAAAGTTTTAAATGAAGGAGATATCGTTAATGTTGATATTACTGCAATATTAGATGGTTACTATGGGGACACTAGTAAAACATTTTCTGTTGGAAATATTTCTGTAAAAGCAGAAAAACTTATTAGTGTGACATACGAAAGTATGATGGAAGGTATTAAGATATTAAAGCCAGGCATTACATTAGGTGACATTGGATTTGCTATTCAATCTTATGCTGAGTCTAACGGTTGTTCTGTTGTTAGAGATTTTTGTGGACATGGAATAGGAAAAACATTTCACGAGGAGCCAAATATTTTACATTATGGAAAAAAAGGTGAAGGAATGAAAATTAAAAAAGGAATGGTATTTACAATTGAACCAATGATTAATTTGGGGGAATATCATACTAAAGTATTACAAGATGGGTGGACCGCAGTTACAAAAGATAAATCTTTATCGGCACAATTTGAACACACAGTTGGTATAATTGATAATGGATACGAAATTTTTACTTTATAATAAAATAGTGTTAATCAATTATATCGTATCTAAATGATCTCAAGATATTCACGCGAACAAATCGCTAAAATTTGGCAACCTGAAAACAAATATAAAATCTGGTTAGATATTGAGATCTATGCAGCAGAAGCGATGGAAAAATTTAAAATCATTCCAAAAGGTATTGCTAAAGAAATAAGAAGAAAAGCCAAAATTAATCCTGATAGAATTGATCAAATAGAAAAAAAAGTAAAACATGATGTGATTGCTTTTCTAACTTCAATAACAGAAAAAGTTGGTCAAAAAGCAAAATTCTTACATCAGGGGATGACATCTTCTGATGTGCTAGACACCTGTTTTAATATTCAACTTTATCAGTCAGGAAAAATTATCTTAAAAGATTTAGAGGATCTTTTAAAAATTTTAAAAACAAAATCTATAAAATACAAAAGAACAGTTTGTGTAGGCAGAAGTCATGGAATTCATGCAGAGCCTATAACTTTTGGACTAAAACTTCTTACTTATTATGCAGAATTTAAAAGAAATAAAAATAGAATGGAACAAGCAATAAATGAAATATCAACTTGTGCAATCTCAGGAGCTGTTGGTACGTTTGCTCATATCAATCCAGGAATTGAAAAATATGTTGCAAAAAAATTAAAATTCAAAGCAGAACCAATATCAACACAAGTAATTCCTCGAGATCGTCACGCTTATTTTTTTAGTGTTCTTGCAATAATAGCATCTTCTGCTGAAAGATTAGCAACGGAAATAAGACATCTGCAAAGAACTGAAGTTTTAGAAGTTGAAGAATATTTTTCAGCTGGCCAAAAAGGTTCTTCAGCAATGCCACATAAAAGAAATCCAGTCTTATCTGAAAATATTACAGGACTTGCGAGATTAATTAGAAGTTATGCTTATCCAGCTTTAGAAAATGTCGTTTTGTGGCATGAGAGAGATATTAGTCATTCAAGTGTTGAAAGAAATATTGGACCAGATGCGACTGTTACTTTGGATTTTGTTTTAGCAAGACTTACTGGTGTAATTCAAAATTTAGTTGTTTATCCAAAAAATATGCAGAAAAATTTAGAAAGATTTAATGGACTTATTTTTTCTCAAAACGTTCTTTTAAAATTAACTCAAAAAGGAATGACGAGAGAACTTGCTTATAAAGTTGTTCAAAAGAATGCTATGAGGACATGGTCTTCAAATGAAAGTTTTTTTGATAACTTAAACAAAGATAAACAAATTAAATCTAAATTATCCACAGATGATCTTAAAAAACTATTCAACATGAATTCTCATTTAAGATACATTAATAATATCTACGGAAGAGTGTTTAAAAGCTGATGGCTAAAGGAAAACAAATATACGAAGGAAAAGCTAAAATTTTGTACGAAGGTCCTGAAAAAGGAACTTTAATTCAATATTTCAAAGATGATGCAACGGCTTTTAATAATAAAAAAAAAGCAATTATTGATGGCAAAGGCGTTCTAAATAATAGAATTTCTGAATTTCTATTATCTCAATTAAATCAAATAGGAATTAAAACGCATTTTATAAAAAGATTAAATATGCGTGAACAGCTTATTAAATCTTTAGAAATTATTCCAATTGAAGTCGTGGTTAGAAATATCGCCGCTGGAACCTTTTCAACTAGACTAGGGATTAGCGAAGGAACAGATCTTAGCAAACCTATTTTAGAATTTTATTATAAAAACGATGAACTTGGTGATCCACTAGTTAATGAGGAACATATTCTTGCACTAAACTGGGCAACTCAAAGTGAATTGATACATATCTCTGAACAGGCTTTGAGAATTAACGATTTTTTAGTTGGATTATTTAGAGGAATAGGAATTAAGCTTGTTGATTTTAAATTAGAATTTGGAAGACAATGGAATGGTGATGACGTTGAAGTTTTTTTAGCTGACGAAATTAGTCCCGATACATGTAGATTGTGGGATGTAAAAGATGAAAGAAAATTAGACAAAGATAGATTTAGAAGAGACCTTGGCGGATTAGTTGAAGCATATCAAGAGGTTGCTCGTCGACTTGGAATCATGCCAGAAGGCTCTAATATTAAAGAAATTAAAACAGGTGTTTCAAAAAATTTAACCGCGTTGAAAAAAAAGTAAAAACTTGAAATTACAAGTCATTGTTACATTAAAAAAGGATGTTTTAGATCCTCAGGGTTCTGCAATTAAAAACTCGTTATCTAATATGGGTTTTAAAAATATTGAAAGTTTAAGACAAGGAAAAACATTTGAAATAATTGTTAAAGAAAAAGACGAAAAAGTTGCTCTTTCTAAAGCTAAAGATATGTGCGAAAAACTTTTAGCAAATCTTACGATTGAGGACTATTCAGTAAAAGCCATTAAAGAATGAAAGCCAGCGTCATTGTCTTTCCTGGCTCCAATTGTGATCGCGATGTAAAAATTTCCCTTGAGAAATTTGGCATAAAAACATCAATGGTATGGCATGCGGATACCAAACTTCCAAAATCAGATCTTGTTGTTCTTCCAGGGGGTTTTTCATATGGGGACTATTTAAGATGTGGAAGCATTGCTTCTAAATCCAAAATTATGAAAGAAGTTATGATTCACTCTAAAAAAGGTGCTTTAGTAATGGGTATATGTAACGGTTTCCAAGTCCTTGTTGAATCTCAACTTTTACCAGGTGTTTTAATAAGAAACATTAATCTTAAATTTATATGCAAGAATGTAACTGTAAAAGTTACTAATAATAAAACAAATTTTACATCTAAAACAAAAAGAAATTCTGTTATTGAAATTCCAATAGCTCATAATGAAGGTAATTATTTTGCAAGCAAAGATATAATTAATGAGCTTGAAGATAATAATCAAATTGTGCTTCAGTATTGTGATGCTTCTGGAAATATTACTGAACAATCCAATCCTAATGGCTCAATTAAAAATATTGCAGGTATTGTAAATAAAAGAGGAAATGTATTTGGTCTTATGCCTCATCCTGAAAGAGCCTCTGATGAACTCTTGGGTGGTATGGATGGATCGTTAATTTTCAAATCATTAAAATAATTATGCAAGAAGTTAATCACGAACTCGCAATAAAGCACGGTCTCACAACAGAGGAATATAATAAAATTATTAAATTAATGGGCAGAAATCCAAATTTGGTAGAACTTGGAATTTTTTCAGCAATGTGGAATGAACACTGTTCTTACAAATCCTCAAGAATTTGGCTACAAACTTTGCCTACAAAAAATAAATATGTAATTCAAGGACCTGGGGAAAATGCTGGGGTCGTTGATTTTGGTGACGGCGATGTTGTTATTTTTAAAATTGAAAGCCACAACCACCCTTCTTATATTGAGCCTTATCAAGGTGCTGCAACTGGAGTTGGTGGAATATTAAGAGATGTTTTTACAATGGGTGCAAGACCTGTTGCTAATCTAAATTCTATAAGATTTGGCTCTCCTAATCATGAAAAAACAAAATATTTATTAAACGGGGTTGTCTCTGGAATTGGTGGATATGGAAATTGTATAGGTGTTCCAACGGTTGGTGGGGAGACTGAATTTGATGAGTGTTATAATGGAAACATCTTAGTTAACGCGATGAACATTGGGGTTGCTAAAAAAAATAAAGTTTTTTACTCAATTGCAAGTGGTGTTGGTAACCCTGTTGTTTATGTTGGATCTAAAACAGGTAGAGACGGAATTCACGGCGCAACAATGGCATCAGCTGAATTTGATGAAGACTCTGAGTCAAAAAAACCGACCGTTCAAGTTGGTGATCCTTTTACTGAAAAATTATTATTAGAGGCATGCCTAGAATTAATGCAAAAAAAATCTATCGTTTCAATTCAAGATATGGGTGCTGCAGGCCTTACTTCATCCTCAATCGAAATGGCATCAAAAGGTGATCTTGGAATTAAAATAAATTTAAATTTAATTCCTTGTAGAGAAAATAACATGACTCCATATGAAATTATGCTCTCTGAAAGTCAGGAGCGAATGTTAATGGTTTTAAAAAAAGGTAAAGAAAAAGAAGCTAGAAAAATATTTGAAAAATGGGGACTAGATTTTGCAATTATAGGACAATTAACAAATTCCAAAAAACTTGAACTTGAATTTAATAAAAAAAATGTATGCAGTATTCCAATTCATTCATTAGGTGATAATGCACCTAAATATAAAAGAGATTTTATAACTTATAATTATCCAAAAATAATTAATTACGATTCTGATATTGAAAAATTAGATATTAAAAATTCCTTAATTAAAATTTTATCACATCATAATTACTCAAATAAGTCATGGGTATGGGAACAGTATGACCATATGGTAATGACAGATACAATTCAAAAACCAGGTGGCGACTCTGCTGTTATTCGCTACCATGGAAAAAATAAAGGAATAGCCGCTACAGTTGATTGTGTGCCGAGATATTGTAAAGCACATCCAAAATCGGGAGCAATGCAAGCTGTATGTGAAACTTGGAGAAATTTAATCTCAGTTGGTGCTCAACCTATTGCTATTACAAATTGCTTAAATTTTGGAAATCCTGAAAAAAAAGAAATTATGGGTCAGTTTGTAGACAGTATTAATGGAATGAGAGAAGCTTGCGAAACATTAAATTACCCAGTGATATCAGGAAATGTATCTTTATATAACGAAACAAATGGTGTTGCTATTTATCCAACACCCACAATTGGTGGAGTTGGTCTTTTAAAAAATATTAATAACATGATGACGTTAAATTTTAAAAATACAGAAAATATAATTGCTGTTGTGGGAGAAACATCAGGACATTTAAGTCAAAGTGCTTTAATTTATGATGTCATGGGTAATAAGGAAGGCCCTCCTCCTCAAATTAATTTAAAAGAGGAAAAGAAAAATGGTCTTTTTGTTAGCGACTTGATCAAAAATAAATTAGTTGCTGCAGTTCATGACGTTTCTCACGGTGGAATAATAGTTACAGTTGCTGAAATGTGTATGGCATCTAATATCGGCGCAAAAATTAAAGTTTCGGGATCAAACATTGATAAAATCAAATATTTATTCTCAGAGGATCAAGCTAGATATTTAATTGAAATTAGTAAGAAAAATTTAGAAAAAGTAAAAAAAATTGCAAATACTAAAAAAATTAAAATAGATATTATTGGTAATACTCAAAGTGAGATATTTGAAGTAGAAAATGATTTAAAAATTAGTGTTAAAGAATTGAAGACAAAAAATGAAAGTTGGTTTAAAAATTATAACAAAGACTAACTATGGCTATTAAACAAGAAGAAATTCATAAATTATTAAAAGAAGGATTTCCAGATGCAGATATTGAAATAAATGATCTAGCAGGTGACGATAATCATTATTCTGCAATAATTAAATCTGCAAAATTTAAAGGCAAGACTAGAGTTCAGCAGCATCAAATGGTATATGCTTCTCTTAAAGGAAAAATGGGAAATGAATTACACGCATTAGCACTAACAACTGAAGAAAAATAATATGACTAATATTAATGAAAGAATAAAAGACATCATAAGTAAAAATGATGTTGTTTTATTTATGAAAGGTACACCTGAAATGCCTCAATGTGGATTTTCAATGACCGTTAGTAATATTTTAAAAGAACTAAAAGTAAAATTTAATGGAGTGAATGTTTTGGCAGATCCTGAGATCAGACAAGGAATTAAAGACTTTAGTAATTGGCCAACAGTTCCTCAACTTTATGTTAAAGGAGAATTTATTGGTGGTTGTGATATCGCTAAAGAAATGTACGAAAAAGGTGAATTACAAAAAATTCTAAAATAAAAAATTATCTAGAATAATATTCAACAACTAGCTTAGGTTCCATTTGTACTGGATATGGAATCTGATCATATTTTGGAACTTTATTAAATTTCGCAGTCATTTTTTTGTGATCAGCAATAATATATTCTGGAACTTCTCTTTCTTTACTTTGTGTTGCTCCAATAATTGGAATTGATTGTTTAAATGAGTCTTTAATTTCAATTTCATCATTTTCAGAGACTAAATAACTAGAAATATTTACTTTCTTTCCATTCACTTTTACTTTTCCATGATTAATCATTTGTCTCGCCGCAAAAACAGTGATTGCAAATTTTGCTCTATAAATAACTGCATCTAATCTTCTTTCAAGTAAGCCAACTAAGTTTTCTCCTGTATCTCCTTTTTTCTTATAAGCTTTTCTAAAAAGATTTCTAAATTGTCTTTCGCTCATGTTACCGTAATAACTTTTTAATTTTTGTTTAGCTTGTAATTGAATATTATAATCTGAAGGCTTACCTTTGCTTCTTTGTCCATGCTGACCTGGACGATATGCTCTAGTGTTGAAAGGACTTTTGGGTCTTCCCCAAAGATTTACACCAAGTCTTCTATCAACTTTATGAGTAGAATTAATTCTTTTTGTCATTTTTTAAAGTGCCTTGTTATAATAACCTCTATTCTTTTAGTCAATGTTACTCTCATTCTTTTCATTCTTTATATTTAATTAAAGAACTAATAACTCCTGATAAAGTTCTGATTTCCTGCGTAGAAAGAGAGCTTCGATGAAAAATATTTTTAACACTTCTAATCATTTGTTGTTTTTTTTCCTCTGGTTTCAAAAAACCTACTTTATCTAAATGGGATATTAAAAAATCTAAAAAAGTATTTACTTCTTTCTTTTTTGCATCTTCGCTTCTATATAAATTTTTAACAATTGGTTCAAATTTTTTTGAAGTAATAAATAATGCAAAAGCAAAAACGGTTACGGCATGTGATAAATTTAATGATTTAAACCTATTGCTTGTTGGTATATTAACTAAATAATTAGCATTAATAAGATCATCATTGCTTAATCCAGATGCCTCAGGCCCAAAAAGAATTCCACTTTTTTTTTGAAGAGCACTTTTTTTTTTTATAATCCTGACAGCTTCATTTAAATCTATAATTTTTTTATTAACTGATCGACTTCTTGATGTGGTTGCAAAAACGTAATCTAAATCAGAAACTGCCTCGTCATTATTAGAAAATACTTTTGCTTTATGCACGATATCTTTGGCATCTACCGCTGTGTATGTTGCGCTTTTATTTGGCCAACTGTCTCGTGGTGATACTAATCGTAAATTTTCAAAATTAAAATTTTTTAGAGATCTTGCGGTAGCTCCTATATTTTCTCCAAGTTGAGGTCTAACTAAAATAAAATAAATATTTTTAAATAACATTACAAGTTTGCAGGCGCTTTATCTTTGTATAACTTGTAATCAATACTATCTATTAATGCTCTAAAAGAAGCTTCAATTATATTTGGAGAAACCCCAATGGTAAACCACACATCTCCTTTGTTATCTGTACTCTCAATTGATACTCGAGTAATAGCGTTGGTTCCTGTATTTAAAATTCTTACTTTATAGTCGACTAATCTTAAATCTTTTAAGTACTCGCTATATTTTCCAATTTTATTTACATTCGATCTAATTGCATTATCAATTGCATTGACTGGTCCATTGCCTGATCCTTCGCAAGTAATATCTTTTTTATCAACCTGCAAAACAACCGTTGCATAAGAATTAACAAGATCATTATCATTGCTCTTACTAACTTTAACTTCATATTTTTTAATATTTAAATAATTAGGAACTTCACCTAACAATCTTCTAGTTAATAATTCAAATGATGCATCTGCTCCGTCATAAGCATATCCAATAAATTCTCTATCTTTGACCTGATCTAGTAATTTTTGAACTTTTGGATCGTCTTTATTAATTTTAATATTTAATTTTTCTAATCTTGATAAAATATTTGATCTTCCTGACTGATCAGAAACAACAATATTTCTTTTATTACCAATGGACTCTGGAACAATATGTTCATATGTTTTTGGATTTTTTTCAACAGCAGAAACATGAAGACCCCCCTTATGAGAAAAAGCTGAAGCCCCAACATAAGCAGCATGATTGTTAGGCTTTCTATTTAATATTTCATCTAACAATCGAGAACATTCAGTCAAGTACTTCACTTTTTTTTCTTCTACTGAAATATCGAATTTATCTTTAAAATATTTTTTAAATAATAATGTTGGAATAATAGATACAATATTTGCATTTCCACATCTCTCGCCCAAACCATTTAGTGTTCCTTGTACTTGTCTTGCTCCAGATCTGATGGCAGCAAGTGTATTTGCTACTGCATTTTCTGTATCATTATGAGTATGAATACCTAAATTCTTTCCAGGAATGATTTTTGTAATATCATTTACAATTTCTTCAATTTCAAATGGCAATGTTCCGCCGTTAGTATCGCATAGAACAATCCACCTCGCTCCACTATCATAGGCTGAACGAATGCATTTTAGCGCATAATCTTTGTTATTTTTATATCCATCAAAAAAATGTTCTGCATCAAACATGTACTCTCTATTGTTTTTTACAAAATGTTTAGTGGTATCGACAATATTTTCTAAATTTTCTTCCTTTGAGATTCCTAAAGCGACGTCAACGTGAAAGTCCCATGTTTTTCCTACTATGCAAACGGACTTAGTATTGGAGTTTAAAATTGCAGAAAGACCAGGATCATTCTCTGCGCTTCTGCCAGATTTTTTTGTCATTCCAAAAGCTACTAAAGTAGAATTAGATAATTTTGGAGGTTTGTTAAAAAAATTAGTATCTGTTGGATTGGCCCCTGGCCATCCTGCTTCAATATAATCGACTCCTAATTTAGATAGTGCAGTAGCAATCCGATTCTTTTCATCTATGGAAAAATCAACGCCTTGTGTTTGAGCTCCATCTCTTAACGTAGTATCAAATATATAAATTTTTTCTTTGCTCATTATTTATGCTTCCAATGTGTTTTATCATTTAGATCTTCGATTAAAATTTCATTTTTTTCAAGATCTAATCTAATCGCATCAGCTTTTTTAAAATCTTTATTTTTTCTAGCAAGATTTCTTTGATCTATTAAATTTTCAATATCACTTATACTTAATTTTGTTTTTTTTCTTATAATATTAAATTGTTCCTTATTTTCATTAAACAAACCAATAAATTTAAGTGCTGAATTTAAATTTTTTTTAGCTAGATCATCTCCAGTTTTTGCTTTGTTATAAAGACTATGAATACTCGTTATGAATTTTGGTGTATTTAGATCATCTAATAAAATATTGAAAATTTCATCGCTAATTTCATCTTCACTAGGAGAATAAAGGTTATACCAATTATCTAATATTTTTTTATTTGTTTCTAAAATATTTAAATTCCAATCTAAAGGCTGCCTATAGTGTGTTCCTAAAATAGATAATCTAACTACTTGGCCATTATAATTATTCTTTAAATTATTAATAGTTATGAAATTTCCATCAGATTTTGACATTTTTTTTCCATCAACAGTTACATAACCATTGTGCATCCAATATTTTGCAAAAATACTTGAATCATTTGCACAAATTGATTGTGCTATTTCATTCTCATGGTGAGGAAAAATAAGATCTAAGCCGCCACAATGTAGATCAAATTCTTTGCCTAAAAACTTTTCAGACATTGCAGAACATTCTATATGCCAGCCAGGTCTTCCATTGCCCCAAGGTGATTGCCAAGAGGGTTCTTTATCTTTGGATGGTTTCCATAAAACAAAATCTAATGGGTTATTTTTTAACTCAGAAATTTCTACTCTTGATCCTGAAATTAATTCTTTTGGATTTTTATTTGATAATTTTCCATAATCTTTAAATTTGTTTACATTAAAATAAACATTACCATCTTTAATATATGCAAATTTTTTAGTTAGTAAATTTTCAATCATTTGAATCATAGCCGTTATATGATCAGTAGCTTTTGGTTGATGATTTGGATTTAAACAATTTAAATATTTACAATCAGCTAAAAAAATATCTGTGATGCTTTTTGTAAGCTCACCAATATTAATTTTTAATTCATTAGCTCTTTGTATGATTTTGTCGTCTATGTCAGTGATATTTCTAACATAATTAACTTTATTCTTTCCAAATTTTTTAATTAAAATTCTATATACAAGATCAAAAATAATTAAAGGTCTGGCATTGCCAATATGAGGATCATCATAAACAGTTGGACCGCATACATACATTCCAATTAAATTTTTATTTAAAGGAATAAATTCTTCTTTTGCTTTGCTTAAAGTGTTGTAAATTTTTAAACTATTCATGATTGTCAAATTTACAAATTGGAATCAAATTCATTTTATGAAGATTTCTTTTTCTAATTTTTAAATATTTTTCATAATTTTTATCTTTTGGATTTAACATGGCTTTTTCTAAATCCTCATAGGACATTCCCAATTGTCGTTCATCGGTTCTTCCATCTGACCATAATCCATCCGTGGGTGCTGCATTAATAATATCTTCCAATATTTTAAGTTCTTTACCCATTTCCCACACTTGTGATTTTAAACAATCTGCAATTGGAGAGATATCTACTCCCCCATCTCCATATTTTGTAAAAAAACCAACACCAAAATCCTCTATTTTATTTCCTGTACCAACAACAATTCCATTATTTGCGCCTGCTACTTGATAAAGAGTAGCCATTCGTAATCTTGCTCTAGAATTAGCAAAAGCAAGTTCATTATCAAATTGTGCTAAAGTTTTTTCGAAACTATTAAAAACTTCATCTAAATTAATAATGACTTCGTCAACATTAGAAAATTTACTTTTTAACCATTTTAGATGTGCTTTACTTAAATCATCTTGAAATTTTAATTGTCTAATAGGCATTGATAATGCCTTGACCTTCATGCCTGTCATTGAAGAAATTGTACTTACGACAGCAGAATCAATTCCTCCTGAAACCCCGACGACTAAGCAGTCAGGTTTTTTTTCCATTGAATTACAATAGTTTTTAATCCAGTCTTTTATAAATTGAATTCTATCTGCTGCTGTCATCATAATATTTTTACTTTTTTTTAAGTTTGAAGCAAAAAAATTATTAAAAATAATTTTTAAGAAGCTTTTCTAATGGAATTTATTGAGTATTTAGAATTTTTCTTAATTTCTTCTGAAATAAGGAAAGCCAACTCAATTGCTTGATTTGCGTTCAGTCTAGGATCGCAATGCGTATGGTATCTACTTGATAAATCTTTATCAGTAATATTTTGCGCTCCACCAATACATTCTGTTACATTCTTTCCGGTCATTTCGATATGAAGTCCGCCGGCGTAAGTACCTTCTCCTTGGTGTACATCGAAGAAACTTTTTACTTCGGAAATTATATCTTTAAATGGTCTCGTTTTAAATCCGGTCGTAGATTTGATAGTATTGCCATGCATAGGGTCGCAAGACCAAATTACTTTTTTATTTGATTTTTTAACAGACTGAATAAGCTTAGGTAAAAATTTTTCAACTTTATCATGACCGAATCTAGCTATTAAAGTTATTCTTCCAGTTTCATCTTCTGGATTCAACACATCAATTAACTTAATCAATTCCTTTGGATCTAAACTAGGTCCACATTTAATGCCTATTGGATTTTTAATTCCTCTGCAAAATTCCACATGAGCGCCATCTATTTGTCTAGTACGATCTCCAATCCATAAAAAATGTGCCGAAGTGTCGTGATGTTCGCCTGTGGTTGAGTCTACTCGAGTCATAGCTTCTTCATAAGGAAGATGTAAAGCTTCATGACTGGTATAAAAATTAACAGTTCTTAGTCTTCTATTTTGCTCTATCGTTATACCGCAAGCATGCATAAAATTTAAAGCTTCCATAACTTTATTTTGAATTTCTTTAAATTTTTTATCAGCACTTTTGTTTACAAAGTCCATATTCCATAAGTGCACTTTACTTAAATCAGCAAATCCTCCTTGGGAAAATGCCCTTAATAAATTTAATGTTGATGCAGATTGTGAATAAGATTTTAATAATCTTGCAGGATCTGGTTTTCTAGATTCCTCATCAAATTTCATTCCATTAATATTATCTCCTAGGTAACTAGGAAGTTCTTTTCCATTTACAACTTCTGTAGAAGAACTTCTTGGTTTAGAAAATTGACCTGCGACTCTACCTATTTTTACTATTGGTAAATGCGATGAAACAGTAAGTATTAAAGAAACCTGCAAAATGACTTTAAATAAATCTCTAATATTGTCTGGATGAAATTCTTCAAAACTCTCAGCACAATCTCCTCCTTGAAATAAAAATGCTTTTCCTTCGCTTACTTCACCTAACATATGTTTAAGCGTGCGAGTTTCTCCCGCAAAAACAAGCGGTGGAAATTTTGAAATTTCCTTTAAAACTTCTTTTAATTTACCTTCATTTTCATAAACCGGTAAATGCTTTGCAGTTTTTGCTCTCCAAGAATCTGGTTTCCAATTTTTCATATTCAACCTACAGTATATATATAGAGTGTTCTAAGCCTACAAGAATAAATTATTCGACAGTAACAGATTTAGCTAAATTTCTTGGCTTATCTATGTCGTTACCTTTTTTTAAAGCAACATAATAAGCGAGTAACTGCAAAGGAATATTACTTAAAAAAGGAGAAAGAAATTTATGAATTTTTGGAATTCTTATTTCCGACCAAATATTTTCGCTAGTTGCAACTTCTTCTGCGTGATCAGAAATTAATAAAATTTTTCCACCTCTTGCGATAACTTCTTGCATATTAGAAATTGTTTTTTCATAAAATCGATCTTTGGGTGCAATAACAATAACAGGCATACCATTTTCAACTAAAGCTAAAGGACCATGCTTCATTTCACCAGCAGGATAACCTTCGGCGTGAAGATAAGTAAGTTCTTTGAATTTTAGAGCGCCTTCTAATGCAATGGGATAAGAAAGACCTCTTCCTAAAAACATAGAACCTTTGATATCTATAAAATCAACAGCTAATTCTTCAATTAATTTTTTTTTATTTAAAATTAATGCGACATTAGAATGAATATTTTCCAAATCTTTAATAATAGTTAAATATTCATTTTCTTTTATCTCATTTCTTAATCTTGCAGTTTTTAAAATAAATAATAGAAGCACTAGAATCTGTCCTGTAAATGCTTTTGTAGAGGCAACACCCACTTCTGGACCAACATGAATCGGTAAAACTAGATCTGATAATCTTGATAATGAACTTTCAGTAACATTTACTATCGAGCAAGTTTTTGCTCCATTTTTCTTACAAAAATCTAATGCGGCAATCGTGTCAGCTGTTTCTCCTGATTGTGATACAAAAATATAAAGTTCATCTACTTTTATTTTATTATTTCTGTATCTGAATTCCGAGGCAACATCTACGCTTGTATCCAGATTAGTAAATTCTTCGAACCAATATTTTCCAACTACACAAGCATGATAAGCTGTTCCGCACGCTATTAAATTAACTTTTTTTATTTTTTTTGGGTCAATTGGAAAGTTAACTATATTAATTTCTTTTCTTAACTTATCTAGATATTCATTTACGCATTTTTTAATAATTTCTGGTTGTTCAGAAATTTCTTTAGACATAAAATCTTTAAAACTTCCTTTATTATAAATTCCCTCTTCATTAACCAATTTATGTATTTTTTTTTCAATTTTTTTTCTGTTTTTATCAAAGAATTCAATTTTATCTTTGGTTAAAACACATACATCTCCATCATCAAGATATGAAACTTCTTTTGTCATAGAGTTTAAAGCATAAGAATCTGAGCCAATAAATTTTTCTTTATCTGCATAACCAACTGCTAGTGGGCTTCCTCTTCTTGCTCCTACAATTAAGTTATTAAATTTTTTGAAAATTATTCCTAACGCAAAACTTCCTTCTAATTTTTTTAAGGCTTCAAATACAGAATCTAAATAATTCATTTTTTTTAAATTCTCTGTAATAAGATGTGTCACTACTTCGGTATCTGTTTGAGACTTAAAAATATGTCCTTTTTCTATTAGTTCTTTTTTAATAATTGCAGAATTTTCAATAATTCCATTATGAACAACTGAAACTTCTTCTGAGGAATGTGGGTGAGCATTTGCTTGATTTGGAACTCCATGAGTAGCCCAGCGAACGTGGCCAATTCCAATAGTCCCCGACAATGATGTTTTTTTAATTAATTTTTCTAAATCAGAAACTTTGCCAGCACATTTATTCTCTACTATTTCTTCATTATAAATTGTAGATATACCAGCAGAGTCATAGCCACGATATTCAAGTTTCTTTAAAGATTCTAAAATTTGTTTTGAAATATCTCTATAACTGGCAATACCAATAATACCGCACATAAATTATTTTTATTTTTTTCTTTTCTTAAATTCTCTTTGAGAAATTCTGCTTAAAGCAAGGGTATTATCTTTTACATTTTTAGTTATAGTTGATCCTGCGCCAATCACTGTATTCTTTCCTATTTTTACCGGAGCAACTAAAGAACTATTGGATCCTATAAAAGCATTATCTAAAATTTTAGTTTTGTATTTATTTTTGCCGTCATAATTACAAGTAATTGTTCCGGCTCCTACATTAACATTTTTTCCTAATACTGTATCTCCGATGTAACTTAAATGATTAACTTTGGAATTCTTTCCAACTCTAGATTTTTTAATTTCAACAAAATTCCCAATTTTAGAATTATTCTCTAAAACTGTATCAGGTCTTAATCTTGCAAATGGTCCAATCGTTACATTATTACCAATTTTTGTTTTTTCTATATAAGAAAAACTTAGAATTTTAACATTATTACCAATCTTAACGCCTTTGCCAATGACTACATAGGGTTCAATTAAAATATTTTTTCCAAATTTTGTATCTGAAGATAAATAAATTGAGTCTGGAGAAATTAATTTAACTCCTTTTTTAATCGCTAATTTTTTAATTTTATTTTGTAATAATTTTTCAGATTCAATCATAATTAATTTTGTAAATAACTTTAATAAAATTTATGATTTATTGCTATTTGAGCAATGTTACTATAGTAATGATTTTAATAATTTAACTCACAAATTATTTCTTTTAACTACTAATTTTTTCAATAAATTTATGAGTAAAGCAATCGTTTTTGATCTAGATGGAACTCTAGTAGACTCTGCTCCTGATTTAATGGACGCTCATAATTATGTAATGCAAAAATTTGGTTATCATCAAAAACCACTCACAGATATACGCCACTTAGCTGGTAGAGGCGCTGCTAATATGATTTTAAGCTCTTTAAAAGAAGAAGATAAAAAATTTGACCAAAATATTCATAAAAAAATGACGGAGGAATTTATTAATTATTATAGAGAAAATATTTCAAAAAAATCCCAAATTATTAAAGGGGTTAATGATTTTCTTGTCTGGGGAAAATCTCAAAAAATTAATTTTGCTATTTGCACAAATAAAATGGAGTCTTTGGCCAAAAAACTTCTTAAAGAAATTAATCTTATTGAATTTTTTGACTACATCGCAGGGGCTGATACTTTTGAATATAGAAAACCAGACCCTAGGCATCTAACAAATATATTAGAAATTTTAGACATTAAAAAAGAAGATAGTATTATGGTAGGTGATAGCGAAACTGATGCTGAAACTGCAAGAGTGGCAAAAGTTAATTTTATTTTGGTAAAAGGTGGCTATACTGAAAAAGATCAAAATAGTATTTATCATAATCATTTTATTAATGACTTTACTGAAATGAATGGAATATTATCTAAAATGAAATTTTTGAATTAATTATGTATTTTGTTAAAAAAACACCTGCAGAAAAAAGAGCTGATCTACAAAAAAAATTAAAATCAGGAAAACTTATACGCTTTCCAGGAGCATATAACCCTTTAGTTGCAAAATTAATTGAAGAAATTGGTTATGAGGGTGTTTATATATCAGGTGCTGTTATGGCTAACGACTTGGGAGTTCCGGACATTGGGCTTACAACGTTAACTGAAGTTTCTTATCGAGCAGAACAAATTGCAAGGGTTACAAATTTACCTTCAATTGTTGATGCTGATACTGGATTTGGTGAACCAATGAATTGTGCACGAACCATTGAAACATTTGAAAATTTTGGAATTTCAGGTTGTCACATTGAGGATCAGGTTAATCCTAAAAGATGCGGTCACTTAGACAACAAAGATGTTGTTAGTGTCAGTGAGATGGTTAAAAAAATTAAATCAGCAGTAAAAGCTAGAAAAGATAAAAATTTTTTAATTATAGCTAGAACGGATGCAAATGCAGTTGAAGGTTTAGACAAAACAATTTCAAGAGTAAAAGCTTATGTTGATGCTGGAGCAGATATGATTTTTCCTGAGGCTTTAAAAGATGAAAAAGAATTTCAAAAAATGAGAAAAGCTACAAAAGTTTATTTGCTTGCTAATATGACTGAATTTGGAAAATCTAAATTACTTTCTGCTAAAGAGCTTAATAACCTTGGATATAATTTAGTTATTTATCCAGTAACAACACAAAGATTAGCGTTAAAAAATGTTGAAGACGGATTAAGACAGATATTTAAGGATGGGCATCAAAATAATGTGATTGATAAAATGCAAACTAGAAAAAGATTATATGAGTTAGTTGAATATGAGAAATATAATGAATTTGATAGTTCTATATTTAATTTTTCCAAAAAAGGACATGAATAATGGCTGAAATTGAAATTAAAAAAGGGCTAGTTGGCGTTATTGCTGATGAAACTAAAGTTTCAGAAGTAATGCCTGACATTAATTCTTTAACTTACAGAGGTTATGCAGTTCAGGATCTTGCTGAAATATGCAGTTTTGAAGAGGTTGCTTATTTATTATTAAATGGCGAACTTCCTAACAAATCTCAACTAAATAAATTTGAAGAAGAAGAAAGAAAGAATAGAGAAATTAGTTCAAATTTAAAAAAGGTTATTCAAAACTATCCAAAAAACGCTCATCCTATGGATACAACTAGAACATCTGTTAGTCATTTAGGTTTAGAGGACGTTGAAACAGTAACAAATACTATAGAAGCTAATTACAATAAATTTATAAAAATTTTTGCAAAAACTCCAACAGCAGTTGCGGCTAATTTTAGAACAAGAAAAGGATTAGATATAATAGATCCAAAAAAAGATTTAAGCTTTAGTGAAAACTTTTTTCACATGTGTTTTGGAAAAATTCCAAGCAAAGATGTTATAAAGGCATTTGATGTGTCGTTAATTTTATATGCCGAACATAGTTTTAATGCTTCAACTTTTACATCGCGAGTTGTCACAAGTACACTTGCCGATATCCATAGTGCAATCGTTGGAGGAATTTGTGCTTTAAAAGGTCCATTGCATGGTGGAGCAAATGAAGCGGTTATGGAGATGTTCTTTGATATTAAAGAACCAGAAAATGCAGAGAAATATATTCTTAATAAAATAAAAAATAAGGATTTAATTATTGGTTTTGGTCACCGTGTTTATAAAAAAGGAGATTCTAGAGTGCCAACAATGACTAAGTATTATTATAAAACTGCAGAGTTTTATAAAAATGAAAAATTTCCTAAAATTTCTAAGATATTGGAACAAACTATGATTAAAGAAAAAAATATATTTCCAAATTTAGATTTTCCATCAGGACCTACTTATTACTTAATGGGATTCGATGTTGATTTTTTTACCCCAATTTTTGTAATTTCAAGAATTACAGGTTGGGCTGCTCACGTCAACGAACAATTAAAAGATAATAGATTAATTAGACCTCTTTCAAAATATATTGGGTCAGCACATCGAAAAGTCCAAACAATAGATAAAAGATAACTTTTATTTACTTAGTAAATTCAAAAGCTTCAACCCAAGAACCTTTTGTGGAAGCTTTAGAGTATTC
>Ga0214921_10001799_pt1 | contig 35856 bp, 41 predicted proteins | sample LL1505_MetaG_FD_177992 | JGI IMG/M metagenome (GOLD analysis project Ga0214921, IMG submission 177992) | Freshwater microbial communities from Lake Lanier, Atlanta, Georgia, United States - LL-1505 | ecosystem: Environmental > Aquatic > Freshwater > Lake | place: USA: Georgia | collected... | reverse complement strand
AATTAAAAAAAGAAATAATGCTTGATTCTTCATTGTTTGTATAATTTATATAGTGAAAAAAGTTTATAATAATAATTGATTTGATTATTTATTAAATAAATTATTTTACCTAATTAAAAGATGAGCAACAAAAATGCACAATGGGAAACTATGGAAATAATTGAAGATGATGAAGAAGAAATTCAAAAAGAGCCAGTTGCTCCTAAAAAACGTGTAAAGAGAGAACCTGCTGTGCTAAAGAAGTATCATTTTGATGATCCAGGTGTATTTGAAATTGGTATTGATGAAGCTGGAAGAGGTCCTCTTTTTGGAAGAGTTTATACTGCCGCTGTAATTTTACCTAAAGATGACACTTTTGATCATTCTAAAATGAAAGATAGCAAGTTATTCCACTCTAAAAAAAAGATTTCAGAAGTTTCGGAATACATTAAACAAAATGCAATCGCTTGGAGTATATCCTATGAAGATGAAAAAGTTATAGATGATATTAATATTTTACAAGCCACACAAAAAGCCATGCATAAGTCTATTACATCCACATATATGATGGCTACTGAAAAAAAGGCACTACATGGGGAAAACGCAAAAATTCATTTGCTTGTTGATGGAAATTATTTTAATCCTTACACGCAATACAATAAAACACGCAAAATGGTTGAAACTATTCCTTATACTTGCGTTGAAGGAGGTGATAATAAGTATACATGCATTGCAGCCGCATCTATTTTGGCAAAAGTAGCGCGAGATGAATATATTGAATCACTTTGTGAAGAAAACCCAGACCTAATTGAAAAGTATGGCATTGATAGTAATAAAGGTTATGGAGCAAAAAAACATTTGGAAGGAATTAAAGAACATGGAATTACAATTTGGCATAGAAGAAGCTTTGGAATTTGTAAACAATTTGTTTAAATCTTTATTATTATAAAAAATTGATTTCATTCTTTTTTTATAATAACAAATAAATATATATAATGGTTAAAATATTCGTATTTGATACTGAAACTACAGATAAAGGTCCTGTTGGTGATACACCTGGTTTAGATTATAATGAAAAACGAATGATTGAATCAGCTTTAGTTGAAAAAAATGCTGGAATAGCCACGTCATATTGGGACCAATGGGTTCATTTATGGCCATATATTACACAATTGGGATATATTGTATACGATACAGAAAATCCTCAAAGCGCAAAAATATTTGATAAATATATTGATATTCCCGCTGGAATAGAAATTTCTCCTGGAAGTAGTAAAGTAACTCGAATTTTTACAACTGATGAAGATGTTGTTAAAAAAGCAATAGTTGACGATGAAACTGGACAACTAATTACACCCGACACATCAGGAATATTTATCTTAAGTCGAATTAAGGAAACAACACCAAACAAAATGATACCTATATCTGATGCCATTGCTGAATTTATGGAAGATTTAAAAACATGTGACTATGTTGTTGGTCACAATGTCGACTTTGATAAAAAAATGATTCTTGCAGAGTTAAAGCGTTTGAATAGAGATCCAGATTTTTATGGTGTTTTAGCCATGGATAATTTTGTATGCACAATGATGAAAACTATTAACGTTTGCAAAATTGAAGCACGCACTAAATTTGGAAAAAAGTATTTTAAATTTCCTAAACTTAAAGAAGCATACCAAACTTTATTTGGTTATGAGCCAAGCGGACCAGCTCTTCACAATGCAATTATTGATGTTGTAATTTGTTTACGCGTATTTTGTAAATTAGGTGATCCAGTTGATGTCGATGTTTGTGGAACAAACGATGAAATAACAGAGCTTATTAATTCATTTTCACCTCCAGAATTTCAATGTCCTATTAAAAAGGCAGGAAAGGCTAGAAAACCAAAAAAAAAGGCCACTTCAAAAAAAGGGGGAAAGCCTCGTAGATCTAAAAGGTTACAAGCTAGTAAGAAAAATAAAAAATAAAATATAAATATAATTATACAATATTTATATTTCCTTAATGTTTATGTAATTTTCTAGATTTACGTTTATTGCTTCTTTTTGACGTTGATTTATACTTTTTGTGATTTTTTTTACTTTTGCGTTTATTTTTTCGCTTATATGTTTTTCCACCGCTTCTCTTTAATGCTTCTAGTCTTCCTTGAAGTTTTGCCATATCTTCTTTTTCATTCATATCTTGTGTCCACTCTAATGCAGCTTGATCAGCAGTTTGTTGCATTAATACATCTACTTGCGCCTGATCTACTGGTGGTTGTTCCGACTCTAAAGCTCTTTCAGTTTCTCTTGTTCTTCCAGATAAAGCTGTTTCCATTTTTTGAGCTTTCTTCAATTGCATTATACCTTCTAATGCTTTAGATTTTTGCAAATTTTCTTTCATTTCACTTTTAGTTGTTGCTTTTTCAAAATCTTTATTAACTTTTGCAATAGCATCTTTAATTGTACCATCGCCAATTTCTTGTGGTTTTATAGTAAATATTTGTTCTAAACTCATACTTGCAACTTTATTTGAGTCTACATACAAGTGTTTTCTATCAAATGCTTTTCTAAATAAATTATTCATATATTAATAAAATAAAATATATTTTACGCAGAACACATTTCACATATATCATGTTCTTCTTCATTATTATTCTCATTTTTTTCAGGTTCAAGAGTAAACTGTTGCGCTTGATGTTTTGCCTTTCGCCTCAAATAATAAATTCCTGTTTTTAATCCTTGTTTCCAAGAATAAAAGTGCATAGATGTTAATGTGTTATATGTTGGATCTTCCAACCATAAATTTAAACTTTGGCTTTGACAAATAAATGCTCCTCTATCTGCAGCCATATCAATCAAATGTTTCATCGGAATTTCCCAAACAATTTTATATTTGTCTCTTATTTCTTGCGGAATAATAGTCAAATGTTGGATACTACCTTTATTTGCAATAATATTGTTTTTCACTTTATCATTCCAAATACCAAGATCTATCAATTCACGCATTAAATATTTGTTTGCAACTACAAATTCACCCGCCAAAGTTCTTCTGCTGTAAATGTTACTTGTAAGAGGCTCAAAACACTCATTATAACCTAGAATTTGTGAAGTACTTGCAGTTGGCATTGGTGCAACAAGCAATGAATTACGTAGACCATGCGTTTTAATAGAGTCTTTTAATGCATGCCAATCATAACGAGTTGTTGGCTCTACATTCCACATATCAAATTGCAAAATACCTTGACTTGCAGGAGAACCTTCAAAGGAAGAATATGATCCTAGTAAATTTACGTCTTTTTCTTTTGTATAAGTTACTCTCAAACGCTCATGGTCGTACTTATTGATTTTATCTGACAGACCATTTACTGGTCCTACCAATAATGGTTTTAACAATTGTGCACGTTCTATAGCAATTTCATTGCTTTTTTCTAAAGCGCCGTGATAAATTGTTTCAAAAATTAGTTTGTTTACCTTTTTTGCTTCTTCACTATGATAAGCTATATTCATCATAATAAATGAATCAGCTAAACCTTGAATGCCGATTCCAATTGGCCTATGCTTAAAATTGCTACACTTTGTTTTATCTGTTGGATAAAAGTTAATATCAATTACATTATTTAAATTATTGGTTACAACCTTTGTAACTTCGTGCAATTTTTCATAATCAAACTCGCGCGTTTCTTCATTTACAAACGCAGGAAGTGCTATAGATGCTAAATTGCACACTGCCGTTTCCTTATCATCTGAGTATTCCATAATTTCGGTGCATAAATTTGATGACTTTATTGTTCCAAGGTTCTTTTGGTTACTCTTATTATTTGCCGCATCTTTATACAAAATATAAGGGGTACCTGTTTCCATTTGAGCATCCAAAATTTTAAACCACAAGTCGCGAGCATTAATTGTTTTACGAATTTTTCCGTTTTGCTCATACTTTTCATATAGATTCTTAAATTCATATCCATAAACGTCTGCTAGACCAGGACATTCATTAGGACAAACTAAAGACCACTTGCCATTATCTTTTACACGCTCCATAAAAAGATCAGAAATCCAAACAGCATAAAACAGGTCGCGTGCTCTCATTTCTTCGTCTCCATGGTTCTTTTTCATCTCTAAAAAATCCTCAATATCTGCATGCCAAGGTTCTAAATAAATTGAAAAAGAACCATTTCTTTTTCCACCTTGATTAATAAAACGCGCAGTATCATTAAAAACTTTCAACATTGGAACAATTCCTGTAGATTTACCATTTGTTCCACGAATTAATGAATTTGATGCGCGAATATTATGAATGTGCAAACCAATACCACCAGCCCATTTTGAAATGCTTGCGCAATCTTTTAGAGTATTAAAAATACCTTCTAAACTATCATCTTCCATTGCAATCAAGTAACAACTTGATAGTTGTGGTCTAGGTGTTCCAGCGTTAAATAATGTAGGCGTTGCATGTGTAAAATATTTTTGGGACATCAAATCATACGTCTCTTTCACAAGCTTCATATTATCTCCATGAATTCCAACTGAAACGCGCAACCACATATGTTGTATTCGTTCTACAATTACATCATGCACTTTAAACAAATATGCGCGCTCCAATGTCTTAAAACCAAAATAATCAATTAAGTAATCTCTATTATGATCCAACATATTCTCCAACTCTTCAGAATTTTTCATAATATTTAACCATGTTTCATGAGATAAAAGTGGTGAATGACAACCATTGCTGTCATGAAAAAAATATAACTGCTCCATAACTTTAATAAAACTAGGATTTGTATTTTTTTGGTGATTGGAAACTACAACTCTTGACGCCAAAATACCATAATCTGGGTGTTGCGTTGAAAGTGACGCACATTGTTCGGCTGTTAACTCATCAATTTTAGTGGTTTCTATTTTATCATAAAGTTGATCTATTACTTTCATTACCAATGAAGAATAATTAACTTGAATGTTTACCTCTTGACCCAACTTTTTTACTCTATTTAAAATTTTGTCAAAAGCAATATCCTCTAATTCGCCATTTCTTTTGGTAACACGCATATCTTCCGTCATTCTACTATAATAACATGTTGTAAAATTTTTAAGTCAAAATTAAAAATAATATAAATAGTATCAAAAGTTTTTAAGGATATAAATATAAAATTTTAGTTATACTATTAAAATGTCAAAAGAAAGCGTCGAAGGTATTATTTTAGTTCTTAGTTGTCAAAAACACTTTAACTCTCGTTTAAAAGAATTCAAATTGCCAAAGTCACTTTATTCTGGTTGGAAAGTTATATACGTTATTGGTGACCTTTTTCTGGATGTAAATTATAGGCTAGAAAACAATATATTAGTAATAAAGTGCGAAGATTCATATATTCATTTATTGAAAAAATTTGTCTTATCAATAAAGTACTTGAATGAAATATACGAGATAAAACAAGGTATATTGCGTTCAGGAGACGACTTAATATTTAATGAGTCAAACCTTGTTACATTTTTAGAAACTTCTAATAAACCAAACTTTTATGGGTGTAGTCCTAGAGGAGTTAGCGTAATAAAACCAAAATTAGATCATCTTAAAATTACTAGAGATGACTACTTTATGATTTATTATTATCTGCAACATCAGGAAGATTTTGAAAATCCGCAACACAATTTGAAAGGCGTTGACATTGTAAAATATAAAAAAAGGCCTCAAATAGATGTTGGTCCTGCAGGTGTTTTATACTATATATCTAATAAATCATGTAAAATACTGGTTGATCATATGGAAAAAATAAATTTTGATATATTTCATTTTGACGAGTTCACTCAATCCTATCCATACACAATTGAAGACTGCGCTGTAAGTTTTATTTTGTATTTTAACCAAGTTGATTTTATACACTCAAATAACTTATTCTCTTGTGGTGTAAATAATTCAATAAATAATTTTCAAAATGTTATAGCAATTCATACAAATAAATATAAATAACAATACTATATTTGTTAAAAATATTATATCCAAATAGTATAATGTCTAATTATCCTGTTTATTGTATAAATTTACAACATCGTAAAGATAGGAAGTTACATACATTAAATGAATTTTCCAAATTAAATATTCCTGTTAATAAAGTGAATTACCCTTATTTAACTAAAAACAAAAAAGGTGGTATTTTTGGTTGTTTTGATTCGCACATGAAAGTTTGGAACGATTTTTTTATAAATTATCCTAAACAAAAATATTGTCTTGTTCTTGAGGATGATTTTGTTGCTACAAATAGATCAAAAATAATAATTGCGAAAGCTGCAAAATTTATAGATAAAAACTACGATGCTATTGATATCTTAATGTTACATAATTTAGCAATAAAAGTAAATAATAGTATCAACAATGAATTTTTTTCAAATGGATATGGTTTTCTCTCGCATGCGTATTTTATTACTCGCCATTACATTGAATCTATAATTCTTAAAAATAAAAGATTGCCTAAACCAAATGGACGTCATTTTGATTTTGAAATGTCAGTAAATAAATTTGACAAAGATAATATGCTATATACTGAAAAAATATTTTACACAAATCAAAATTGTATGAAACAAATAAATAGTAAAAGTGATAATTATGTGAATATTTTTGACGAATTATTTAGACAAGATGTTAATAAACCAATACAATATATTGTAAAATTATCTGCTTTTGCCAAAAAAAATAATATGTTAAATGATGAAGGCGTTAAAAGAGTTGCGTATTTTGTTAGTTATTTAATACACTAAAGATAATATTTTAAACCCAAGTTTTTTTAAGTACTTATATATATTATGATCAACTATTCAATTATTGCATTTTTTTTATTTTTTATAGTTACATCATTACTTTTAAAAGGATGTGTTGAAGGGTTTCAACCCGATGTTTTAGCAACAAATCAAAAATATCCTCAAGAGGAAGATGATATCTTACTTAAAGGAGATTATCCTTTAACTGGTCGTCTTGGTGTTTCTAAAAATAATGCATACAACATTTGGTGGCATTATCCAATTTTTAAAGTAGGTTCTTATGCTCAAATTACAAACAATATTAAGTATCCTAATAATCCAGATGATGGACAATGCATGCCTGCCGAATTTTGCGGTGCACTCTATAAAGAGAAACCTAATATGCCGTCAAATTATGCAGAACCTTTACCACCTGTACCAGATTGCCCAGGTGCACGCGTTAATTATTATACAACACAACCAAATTTATTACCATTTAAGAACCCAGGAAATATTTTGTACTAAATCTACCTTTATAAAAGGTAGAGCAAAATGCGTAAAATAAAAAATATTATTTGTATTTACAATTAATATTTTGCTTCATTTTTTAAAAGTTGCTCTTTGTCTCATCAATAGATTCTGTTCGAATCTTAATAATTTCTATTTGCTGAGATTGCGTTTGTTGATTTATTACAACAAACTTACCATCATCTTTATTAAAATTCAACATACATCCATTTCCCTTAATTGGCTCCAACTTATCGGATTCTTTTTTTACTCTTTTAACAGGAGCACGATGTGCATGTCCAGTTACTCTTTCTTTTTCAATAATATCCCAAACCTGTTGAAGTTTTCCTATGCTATTAGCAAACCATTCTTTATTTCTTAAAACTAAAACGCAACTATATTGTTCCATCTTCCAATATATATTTTTAATCCAAGTCATATTATATTCTGGTGATTGATACATTTCAATCATATCTTCCTCCCATTTTGAAAAACTTTCTATGTCTACAATATCCAAAGGACAATACACATAATTAGGGTTTCCATCTTCTTTTGCAAAATATAACATAACACCCTTTAATTGTGATCTTGATGAGTTATTGAATGTTCCATCGCTCATAAATTTATCAAACGCACTTGAATCATCAGAATCTACATACTCTACAAATTTTGTTTCTAAAAAGTCACACTCATCCAAATCACAAGTCTCCATTTGCATTTGCATTTGCACCCAGTATTCCTTCTTTGGTATTCCATCTATAACACGATTTACAATATTTTTAATTTCAAGCATTCTTCCATATGTTGGAGAATTTTCATCAATATTAATACCATCTGGAGATGCACCTAAAAACGGATATTTATCATGTTGTATGCATCCAAAATCACCAACTTTAACGCCATATTTATTTTCATATACCATGACGGATAAAGGTTCATACTTTTGTCCGTGATGAAAAGGAGTGTTAATATTCACAAAGGATGATTTTTCGTATACATTTAGAGGTTGACACTTTTCATAAATGAGTTGGTTTCGAGTGTTTTCACCTTCAAATGCTTTATACGCATTACTTGCAGTAATTAAATTGTGCCTAAACTCATACCATTCGCTAGTTCTTTGTGCTGGTTGAGGTTTTTGCTTTAAATATTCAAGTTTCTTTGAAATAATATCCTTATTCGATTCTTTAATAACGAATGTTTTTTCAAAAGATCGTTCTGGCATAAAATGCTCATAAAAATATTCGGCTGCTTCCTCTACAATATCTGCCAACTTTTCTTTCATTTCAAAAAGATAATCAATATCGTCATTTTCATCCAATTCATCATAACCCATTTGAATTTCCATTAACTCTGTAATATCTTCAATAAAAGTTTCGTGAAAATCTTCTTCAATGATAGCGCATGGATTATCGTTTATATAATCTTCCATCACTTGTATTATTGTTTCCAATAATTGCGATGTATCTTCTTGCATTATTTCGAGTTTTTCTTCGTCAGGCTTTATCTTATTTAATATATTTTCGAGATCTTCCAAATCGTCAAAATACATCGCTCTTTTACTATATATTATGTTGAATTCTTTTTATATCAATTATTTGTGATAGTAAACAAATAATTAATCTTTATTGTCATGTGATTCTGATGTATTAGAAACAGATTTTTTATGTTTATTACTAGGCAAACTTTTCAAAGTAGAAACGCGCTTATCCAAATTTTTCAAAGTAAAATGCTTGGTTGATTTATTATAAAATAGTGCTGGTATTTCTTTAATATTTCCTGTAACCTTATCATAAACAACATCTTTTACTCGAGTTAAACGTTTTTTATCTAAACAATCTTTTAAAAAAGAAATCAACAATTTTTCTTCCTCTTCATTCATTTTTTTTTCTTTTTTGTAACTTTCGACATAAGATAATATTTTTTGAGTTTTAATTGTCTTGTTAAGTTTGCTCCATGGTTCATTTTTACTATTATTTTTTTCTTCTTCTAAAAATTTATCCAAATTTGATAAATTATTTGATGATTTTGTTTCAACAATAGGGTTACCATTTAAAAGCATTGTTTTATATTTGATGTTTTTAAGCTCAATACATTCTTCTTCTTTAACAATCTCTGTATCTTTTTCTTCCATGTATATATTATTATAGACTTGAGTTTAACTTGATTTAACAAGATATTTATTTATATTATTTTCACAACAAATAAAATAAATAAATCTATAGAGAGAATATATGGAAGATAAATCATCAACAAAAAAAATAAATATAATTGGAACAACAAATAGATATCAAATTAAAAAATTAGTTGCGCCAAATGATCCTAATAAAAAAAGAGAAATAACAAATAAATGGAAATTGCAAAAAGAGTTTTATCAACAAGATTATCAACTAAAATTTTTAAATGAAATAGCATGTATAGATTTTGAGAGAAGTGAAATTCACAATTTAATTATTTCACAAATAGTAAATAAATTAAATGGTTATAAACATCAAGATATATTAAAAAAACTAAATGATGATAGTAAACTTATTAAATTGAATAATGTAATTGCCAAACTTATTTCTTGTGATTTGAAATGTTTTTATTGTAAACAAGATTTGCATGTTCTATATGAAATTGCGAGAGAAATGAGTCAATGGACATTAGATAGAATAGACAATGATAAGGGTCATTTTACAGATAATGTTGAAATAGCGTGTTTAGAATGCAATTTGAAAAGAAAAAAACAAAATAGTGAAAAATTTCTTTTTACAAAACAACTAAAAATTGTTCGAAATGATTTTTAATGCCAGCCTCTTTAAGCTGAAAATATATATAATTTAATTATCTACTTAAAGAAAATTTAGAATTTCTTGCTTTAGAATTCGATGTTTTGCTCTACTTTTTCTAAGAGTGCAATATAAATGGAATGGAAATGGACGCCAACAAATAAAGAACCATATGAAAAAACTATGAGATATTATAAACGCGAAGAACAAGATCATATGGAAAAACCACCTAATTTTGAAGATTTAGCACAAGTACATTCACTCGGATGCAATGAAAATAGCGGTTGGGAATCTGATACTTTCTTAGAAAATCAATTTAAAGTTGATAATAAGAGAGAAAATGCTTACAATAGAATGGCTGAACGTGAAATGATGAGTCAAATTGGACAAAACCCCTTTTTAGATGGCAATGATTATGTCAAAAATGTTGTCGCAAGAGATTTGTTTTTAAAACCTATCAACACAAATAGTGATAGAGAGAAAAAGAAAGAAGTGGAAGAGTAAAACACTAATTTTCTTTGCATATACATTGATTATAGTTATTCATCAATAATTATAATCATACTTTTCTGTTATTTGTATTTTTATTTGCGAATATAAAAAGCATCGCCCCATTTGCAATCTCCAGCCCATTGTGTTTCAACGCGATGTAAACCAAATTTTAATAAATATTCGTCTATTTCTGTAATTAAAGCACAATCTTTATACACATAGTCACTATTTACTTCTACATACAAATACTCCACATTTATTAAATGATCCCCCATTCCCTTTAAAGCTTTCAACTCGGCGCCTTGTATATCGAAATTTAAAAAATTATAATTAATATTGTATTTTGGTAAAATATCTTTTAATAATTTGGTCTCACATTCAAAACTAGCAATATAATGAACCTCTGGATGAAAATGCGAATGTAAACCAAATTCTAACATAGAAGACGATTGCCCATTATTTGAAACTTTAAAATTTATTTTTTCTACTACATCAGAAACTACCGCATGTTCAATTAATATTTTTGGATATTTTTGTTTACATGCTATTACTTTTCTAGGCAATGCTTCCACCCAAAGAATTTTATCCCTAGGTAGATATTTTTCATAAGATTCTAATTCTTCACATTCGTGAGCACCTACGTGTAAAATTCCCTTAAAATTTATATTATACTTTTCAACTAAACTTTCCAGTGTAATAAGCATATTATAAATATAAATTTATATTTTTTCTTTAAATTATTACATTAAATTATTATATCTTGAATAAACCAAATTATTAAAATCTGAATATATGCTACATGTTTGCAAATAAACACTTCCATCATGAACAATATGATCATATTCTAAACCTTCTACTATATGCATGTTCAAATCTAATTGTTCAAATAACAACGTGTTAAAATAAATAACATCACATGCAGAAGACTTTGGAATATTTTCTGTTTCATTTGATAATTCTAAATTGTCTATTAAATACTTATTAATAACATAATTACCAGTATTCATTAGTATTAAGCTTTGACTTTTTATTGTATCATTAAAACAGCCCTTTTTTAAAATTGAACCTGATAAATGATAATAGTTGAAATTAGGTCTTGCAAAAGACGGAGCTAAAATTATATTTTTTTCATTATTAATATTTTTTTCTATGTAATTTTTTGCTTTAATAAAGTAATCTTTATAGGCAAAATTGTCAGAATCCATAAGTACTATCCATTCATTTTTTGCCAAAGAACAGGCCTTTATTTTATTTAAAAATGGCCCTAAACGTGATTCATTTTTAACTAAAATTAATTTATTATCTTCGGGGAAACATGTTTTAATTTTTTCTATATCATTTCCATTTTCATCGGTTATTATAATTTCATCAATATATTCATTTGCTAAGTATTTTGGTAAATATCTTGATAAAAAATTCTCAAATCTATCTATTGTTGGAATACATAAACTAAACATATAAATACTATAATATATTTTTTATATTATTTGTTCTTAAACATAAAATGTCATTTTGTATTTTGTAATTATGCCACGTACATTTATCAAAAAAATTTTGCCAGTATAGATATGTCTCATAGTCATCAGGTGTTCCCCAACAAATATAATTTTCCACTTCAAAAACTTTTACTTTTAATCCCATTTTAATATTTTGATTTATAATATCATCTACATAAAACTCATTATTACTTCGTATATCATTTTTATAATTTTCATTCAAACCATCTATAAAATACTTTGTTTTTCTAAAAAACATTGTTCCTATTATAACATGACTTGTTTTGATATTATGTTTATTTGAATCAAATTTTTTACAAGAAACACTAAGAATATTATTATTTTCATCTACTTCCATCCATGCATACATATTTGGGTTGTTTTTACTTGTTGGATTATTCGTAAAACTCCAAACTATTACATCTACACTTTTATCATCTAACAAACATTGATACTTTTCCTTATTGTAATAAACCCCATTGTCGCAAGCGCTAACTAATAAGGAATTTTCTAAATTTAAGTTACAACTTTTTACTCCTATTTCTGTTGTACAAGCCTGTCCATTTGTTACTTTATCTATTGAAAATATTTGAGAATTTTTAAACCTATCTTCAAGAACTTCTTTAATTTTATAGTTTTTTATATGTTCTTCTAAGCATACGAACACCTTATTAGTTGTTTCTGGTAAACAATTGACCGCTTGAACAATCATAGGATCATTACAGACGTCCAATAAAGGCTTTGGTTTTTTATATCCTTTCACCGAAAATCTACTTCCGGCTCCAGCCATTGGTAAAATTAAAGTTGTATTATTGCTATCTGGATAATTTTTTTGGTACATTAGAGTATTATTGAAATATTTTGACCAACTTTTATAAACTTCCAAGTCATAAGGAGTTCCCCATTGTAACATATTTTCAATTTCAAATATATTTACATGTAGTCCATCTTCTATCAATAAGTTGTAAACCATGCTAACGTAATACTCATCCTTAACTTTAATTTTTCTATCCATTAAAATTTTAAAATATTTTTTCATTATTGATCCAGATTTGAAGTAATAAGTTCCATTTGAAGCATATTCACTCATTCTATTATTTGTAAATGGTTGTTTTTCTTGTATTGCATGCATCCATCTAGAACCTTCTTCGGTTTCTTTCAAAAATGCATAGTTGTCAGTACCTAACATGTGAGGATGAAATCCTTTATAACAAGCAATCGCTCCATCTGCATTTCTTGCGCGGTTGTCCTTTAAAAACTCTTCATAGTTCCAATACGTTCCATAGTCACAATAACTTATGATTACTTCTTTATTATCGTCAATATTTTCATAAATTAAAGATACAGCTTGAACGGGACCTTCTCTTCCTTCTACTGGAACTTCATATATTTCACCATAAGGGAATATTTTGGTCAAAATTTCTCTCATACTTGTTTCTTTTAAATGTTTGTCGTTGCATATAAACTTTACGTTTTTTTCATTAGGAAATAAATTAACAACATGTTCAATTATTGGTTTACCATCTACTTCTATAAGAGGTTTTGGATCTTTATAACCCGCCTCTACAAATCTTTGTCCTAGTCCAGACATCGGTATTACTATTTGAACTTCTTTCGTATTTTCCCATTTTTCAATATTGTAAGACTTTGTACAAATCATGTCTACTATTATATTCTCTTCATTAAAATATTTTTTATATTCTTCTATTTTTTCTTTTTGATTTTGCAGTTCAGGTGAAACAAAGCACAATTTAAATCCAGCATTTTTCAAAATTGAATATGTTAATTTATTCAATGGATTTTTAGTAAAACAATCAACCCAAACCCATTCTATTTTACCTTTCATATTTATAACAGAATCTATACTTTCAAATTCAGAAAAACGTATAGCTATATTTTTTTCACCTTCCGCGCTTAATTTGTATATCATTGGAAAAGATGAATCTAAAAAAAAATAATTTACAACCCCATATTTTTTTAATAATTCTAAAACTTTATACTCTATTCTTTCACTTTTAATATTAAGAATGATAAATGCATGATTATAATATTTTAAAAAATCTTCCAATAACACTCCTTCTACAAAAGGATCGTGGGCTAAATATATTCCACCTTTCTGGTTATCCCTCAAATCAATTTCAATTCCATAATTACTTGGTATTTTTTCTAATTCATTCAATGTATTTATACGATGACAACAATAAAACATTTCTTTGATTTATAAATATAAATATAATTTTAATTATATTTATTATATGATAATCTCTTTATTCAAAGAATTTGATATTTATAAAAATTTATTTTCAACCGATGAAAATGGACGAAAAATTGATGTATACAAATTCAATAATTGCAGAGTTTTTGGGGTGAATATGTATTATCCAAATGTTTTATTAAAAAATGAAAAAACATTAATTTTGCCATTGTTAGAGAGAACAATGTCTCTTAAATCTGGTACTATTTATGAAAAACATAACATGCAATTTGAAATTAAAGAAAAAATTAGTATCATGCTTGAATATTATAACCTTCCTTTATTTTTTTTTATTTATAACACCGATAATTATTTTCATTTTCTTTATGATTCATTGCCATATTTAATATCATATTTAGAATTAAAAAAAACTATTCCCGAATTAAAATTATTAATGCAATATCCAAATGAACAAAAAACATCATTTTATCCATTTGTGCTAGAATTTTTAGAAATATTAGAGATAACAAAAGAAGATATAATTTTAGTAAATGAGAATTTTATTTATAAAGAAATATTTGTTTCAACATCTTATACACATGATATTGATTCTAACTTGCCTCCTAGAAAAGAAATATACGATTTTTATCAAATGATTGTGTTAATGGTTATTAAAAAATACAATAAAAATATTGAAACTCCCAAAAAAATATATATTTCCAGAAGAACATGGCTGCACAATGATTTTAGTAATATAGGGACAAATTATACTCAACGTAGAAGATTAGTAAATGAAGACAAATTAGTTGAAAAACTTAAAAGCGAAGGTTACAAAGAAGTTTTTACTGAAAATTTGAGTACAATTGAAAAAATATTGTTTTTTTGTAATGCTACTCATGTTTTTGGTGCAATTGGAGGAGGCATATCAAATGTATTATTTTCTCCAAAAGAAACAAAACTAGAAGCGATTGTTTCACCAACTTTCTTTGATGTAAATCCGAGGTTTAAATATAGTTTAAATTGTGTGAATGTATTTTATAATTATAATACAGAACATATAGAAAAAACTGATTTTAAAACATATATGAGAGTAAAAACAAAAGATGAAAAAATTATTGGAGAGATAGAAAAAATATATGATAATAAATTATTGATATCATATACAGATGGCTCTAACACGGGATGGAATGCTCAAAATACATATAAAAAAATAGAATTAAATATGGAAGATGTTGAAAAATTAGATAATGGATTAAATAGCCCTTGGTATATTTTATTCAATTAATTAAAACATAATTGTCATCAAATTTTCTACATTTTCAATAACTGCATCTCTTATAAAAAAAAATAATTTATATTATTGCTTTGAAACGGGGAGAATATTTGAATTTAACGGAATTAAATATTGTTTTAATGAATATTCAAATTTTATAAAATTTTAATACTATACTTGCATTTTATATTTTTTATAAAGGAGAATAAATGTCTAATATGAATCTATAATTTTTATTTATATTAATTTTTTCAAATAAGTTGTACTTATTTGAATAATACAAAAAATCATCTTTTGCATCCATGTAAACTTCTAAAGGAAAAGTTATTTCATTTTTAATTGTAATATAAAGAACTTTAAAATCCTCAACATGTGGTCTATTTAAGCAATAATAAATTTTTTTGTAATCTTTTTGCAATCCAAAACATTTAAAATTATCTTTACAAAATGTTTGAAGAAAATCATTATTTTCACTAGTTCTGTATGTTTCTTCTGGAAATGTTTCAAATAGGGTTTTAAAAGAATTTTTTTTCCAAATGGATGGAGAAACATCATATGGCGTAAATGTTTTACCGCTCGCGGAATTTAAATTACACAGCGGTACATTATTTTTTTCAATCAAATCTATTCCTTTAAATACGTTTAAACTACATCTGTCTATATTATTTTCATTCATCATTTCAATAATATTAGTTATAAATTTTTCATTAAAATTAATTATAACTTGCACGTCGTGTACTACCAAAATAAATTCTGATTCAATAAAAGGTAAAATATTATTTGTCCATCTTTCTGCATAACACAAATTTTTGTCATATTCAATATATTTTTCAAATCCATTGGGTTTTATTATTTTAGTTTTATTACAACAAAAAATTTTATTTAAATTTTGAATTTTACATTTTTCAATAGACTCCTCAATTATAGGCCATAAAACAGAGTAATCAGTATGTGAAAAAATAATTAAACTCATAATAATAATATATAATAATATATAATAATATATATACACATTTTATTATATTGATTCTTTTCAAAATATTATATTAAACTATTGTTATACTAATATTGTTCTTATAATACATTAATATTACAATAATTTTCGATATTTTTCTGCGTCCCATTTATTTAAAAAACAAATTTCATTAAGAGGCAAGTAATTTTTGTTAAAATTATTATCTAATATCATCAAGTTAGATTTTAGTACCTCTTCAATTTCTCTACACTTTGTTATAGAATGAGCATTTATATATATTTTATTGTTAAACGTTATAATTTTGGGAGGTTCATTATACTTGTTTTTGTATTCATCAATATCGCTTAAGCTTAATAAAATTTCTACTCCGCAATATATTAAAGCGTCAGGAAACGTTATTTTTTCTTTAAATAGTTGGTTTCTTTCTAAAAAAAAATTATTAATCAAAATATCTTCAGATAAGTATGAAACGTTATAAGTATTAAATGTTGTATTTATAATATTACTTATCTTATTTGTATTTTTGTAATTAGTAAAATCTAATTTTTGATACAGCTCAAATTTATCTAATACATCATTCAATAAATTAAAAATTTCACCAATTTCATCGTGAGTAATAATTAAACCATGATTTAATAAAAAAATTACATTTTCATTGTTGTATTTTTCTTTAATTTTATTACATATTTTTATTCCTGGAGTAAAATAGTCTATTATTAATGATTTTGGATAAATTTCTTCTATTATTTCTTTTGCTTTATTACTTATTAAAATTTTATTAACTTGAATTGGATGTAAATGTATAGTATATTTTTTCAAAATAGAATGCATAAATGATTCTATAGAGCCACGTTTACTCCCTATAAAATTATATTCAGTTACATCTTTTACAGAATTATTTTTTATATCTTCCAATAAAGTAATGTTATTCATAACAACATAACCATTACTTTCGTCTATATTTGTTAAATTATATCCAGATGCTTTAATAAACATTAACTCGTTTATTTTAACTGAAGTATTACCCCCTCCAGCTTGAACCAAATCAAATCTTTCGCCACAATACTTTGAAATTACTTTTAGTATTTCTAATTCATTGTAAATGGCAATAAACTTTGAATGCAATTTTTTAAAGCAGTTAAATTCTAGATTTGTTTCATGAAACCAATAACTTAATATACTTGCATTTAATGCGCCTTTAACGTCTTTTTCATAATTATCTCCAATCATTATTACTTCATATGGGTGTAACTTCATTTTTTGTAAAATTGCATTAAACATTTTTATGCTAGGTTTTTCAATTCCAACTTCTTCGCTTGTTACAACAACATCAACATATTTTAACAAGTCTAAGTTTTCTAATTTTATTATTTGATACTCAGTTTCATAATCTGTTAAAATTCCTATTTTCTTACCCAAATTTTTATTCCAAATAATAAATTCCTTTACGCCATCAAAACAAGCCATGTTTTTATAAAAAACATCCCAATAAATTTTGTTTATTGTTGAAACAAAAGAAATATCTTCCTTTAATTTTTCTAACAAATGTTTAAAATAAATACCTTTGTTATGTGATGACGCTGTTAAATTAAGTTCATTTTTTAAATTTTTAGAAATATTTGTATACTCTCTTTTAATAATGTCAATGTTTAAATTAATATTATTCATAACAATAAAATTAAAAGCTTCTTCAAGCGCTTTTCTGTGACATAAATCATAATCATATAAAGTATTATCTAAATCAAATATTATACCTTTATAAAACATATTATAAAAGTATAACAAAATATATTTAATATCATTTTATGTTTAAAATTATTGTTGTAATAACCTTTTCGTAATCGTCTATGTTTTTAAAGTAAAAATAAATAAATTTATTAACAACTTCTATTTTTTCAATAACTAATTTATCTGTAAACTTTGTTAAGTCACCAGTTGATCTAACACCAACTTTCAAATACACATTTGGTTCATAATTTTTGTCAAAACTTTTTATATCAAAAATTTTATCAGTATATAAACATACAATAATATCTGCTTTTTCTTTTTGCGGTTCAATATATTTTTTGTAATCATCTTTTCTATCAAGAATCTGTTTATATATTTTTTCAATCGTATAATCTCTTTTTGTAATATCTCTCTTAATTTTCCAAGGAATTCTCAGATTTTCATCAGTATCCATATAAATTTTTAAATTTGTTATGTTATCGGATACATATAAGCTGTGCAATCCACATATAATTATATTTTCTTTACTTTCAATCAATTCTTTGTCTGTAAATTTTCCCGTTTTATGATCATAATCAACTTGATAAATATTATTTCCCATCTTTAAATCAAAAACATCTTTATTCATTTTTGTTATGTAATTTGCTTCAGGATTTAAATGTGTATAATTTTCCCATTTACTATCTCCTCTTTCCCATTTATGATATCTATCGCATTCTAACACAAAACTATCATCAAACGCATTTTTTATTATTTTTGTTAATGTTGTCTTACCTGACCCTGAATCTCCTGTAATAGCAATAGTATTAAATAAAGATAATATTACTAAATAATCTAGATCTATTAAATTATGCAAAATATTATTGTTATTTAAATAATAATATAACAAGGTTTCATTAACAAAACCATATTTTTCTATTAAATTATCTAAATGTAAATAAAAATCAAAATATTTATTCATTAATTCAGGACACCCAAATGCTATTATATCACAAATGTATTTATCTTCTGGGTTTTCAAGTTTTGAAATGTCTATTTTACTATCTACAGGTATATTTAAATTATTCATGTTTAAATTTTTAAAATGTATATATGAATTAATATTTACATCAGGTCTAAGTTTAAACACAACGTCATATTTTATATTTTCTATTTTTTCTATTTTTTTTCTTTCCTCATTTAAGAAATAAAATTTGTAGTTTTGATTTATAATATTATTTTTTTTCTTCTCTTTGCAAAATTCTATATTATCAGAAATAGTTATATGCTTAAATTTAAGTAAATTTATTAAATTATCATAGCTTAAACACTTATTTAAATATTTACTTTCCTTTTCTTTAGTGATATGGATATAAATATCAACGTCGTTATTGTCTATGATGTATTTTTTTAAATTTTCAATATTATAATCGAAACTTCTTAAATACCCAGAGATTAATAATGCAAATTTCATTTATAAAATTTTATAATATAAAAGTTATTTTATAAATTTGTAAATTGGATAACCTGGTTGAATAGATTCTGGCTTACTTAAAAATTCAACTTTTAGATCATTTTTAACAGCAAACTCATCTACTGCTTTTTGAGTTCCAGGATGACAGGAATTGTAGTCATCTCCTAAAAGCCACCCTCCTTTTTTGAGTTTATTCCACCAAAATGGCAGGTCTTTGCTTACCGCTTCATAACTATGATCGCCATCAATAAAAATTGCATCAATAGATTCATCAGGTATTTGCTCATTTGTAACACTCAAACTAGGACAACGATACCAGGTATATCTTTCATTATATTCATTTAAATGATTTTTTATATTTTTAACCAATTTCTCAAAACCACCATATTTTAAAACATCATCAGCAAAAGCATCATTTGGATAATAACACATTGGATCAACTAAGTATAATTTTTCTACATGAGTATTATCTAAAATTTCCTTTGCATGAAAACCATAACCTATACCAACTTCAACACAAGTTTTGAAATTATTATCTTTAATAACTTTAGAGAAAATACCATAATAATAACCAGCCCATCCACCAGGTCCACCATTTGGACCTCCTGACTTCCATATGTTAATTAAATCAGAATAATATTTATCGTATTTATCCATAATTAATATATATATATTTTATAATAAAAATTATGTTGAAGAACGAATTATTTAATTGTCTAAATAAAGACACATATCCACCTTTTAAAAACGGCCTTTACCTTGAAGAATACTTTTATAAAAAAATAATTGAAACAAACCCTAATCTAAGTAAAAAATATATTCCTGTCAAATGGACAAATTTTCAAATTGAAGGTTGGTTCCCATCTAAAAAAGAAGAAATGCAAGCTTTATTAGATAATTGGGTTAGAGATAACCCAAGCAACAATGGTTATTTTACTTTAGTTCAATACGATGATGGACCTTTATTAAGACTCCCAGAAAATACAATTGTTTATGGTGCTTGTTCAGGAGATATTCCTATACCTTTAATTTATCAAGACATAAATAATACACTTATTAATATTCCAAAAAGACAATTTAAGGAAAAACAAATATTCTGTTCTTTTGTTGGAAATATCACCAGTAATCACGTTCAACCAAATGTCAGACTTGAGATGAAAAATTCTCTAAGTAATAACCCAAAGTTTGTATTTTATGATTCGGGGGGATGGACACCATCTGTAAATGTAGATCTACAAAAAAAATTTGTTAATATTACATTGAATTCAAAATTTGCATTGGCTCCAAGAGGTTATGGTAGAGGTTCTTTTAGGTTTTTTGAATGTTTACAACTAGGTACAATTCCTATATATTTATGGAATGATAATGAATGGTTGCCTTTTAAAAATTTAATAGATTATAAAAGACTCTGCATTTCATTACACATTTCGCAAATAAATAGTTTGCAATCTATATTAGAAGAAATTACAGAAGATGATTATAATAAGATGTTTGAATACTACAATGAAATTAAACACCTATTTGAATTGGAAGGAATGTCAAATCAAATTATACAAGAAAATTTGTAACAAAAAAATATTTTAAAATTCTAAAATAAAAGATTAATTTCTATTAATAAGTATTTAAAAAAATGACAAAGATAACATTAAATTATGACCTCAAAAGCAACATATACCACTCAAAATGATTTATTGTTAAATAATTTGATGGATTTTTACAAGCAAGATAACAATATGGATACTATGCTAAAAATTATTACTGGTGAATCCAAAATTTCTCTCCGAATCGTAGATTGGTTTGCTACAAATTATGCTAAAAAATATTACACTTTATATTCCATTGATGAAACGCGTAGATTCAAGGTTTATGTAGATTACAAGTTGAAGTTAAAGGCTTACAGCAAGAAGCGTTTTGACCCTTTTTGCAGATGGGATAGAATCAGTATTCCTTACAAAGACGGAACGTGTATTGAAACAACAATTGGTCAATTGAATTTTTTTAAATGGGCTCTGGAAAATAAAGTTATTCATTACATTGAAGAAAATTATGAAACAATTGAAAAGGATATGAATGCAAGAAATAGTACATCAAAAAGAAAAGAAAATGTTTCTGAGAATTCTAAAACAAGAAAGAAGAGAGAAGAACTTTCTATTTCTGCAACAAAAAGTATAAAAAAAGAAAAGGTCGAGATTGTTGTGCAATTTCACTAACTCTACCTTTGATAAAGGTAGAACCAAAATACAAACCTAAAATTTAATATTTTTATTATAATTGAATAAAAATATTTGATAATAATTAAAACTACATACGTCATGTGTTTTCGTCAAATCGGGAGAAAATTTTGTTTATATTTATCAAAGCGTAAATTATGCACAAATATTAAAAAAGGTAAGGTTAATTTAAAAAATTTACAAGGTTGCGATTTATCTTATATGAATTTATCAGATGTGAATATGAGTGGTGCAATAATGACTGGTTCTAATTTAAAAAATACTATTTTAAAAGGGACAAATCTACAAGGTGCAAATTTAAGTGGATGTAATTTATCGGGTGCAAATCTATATGAAGCAATTTTAAATTATACTAATTTCACAAATGCAACTTTAATTCGAGCAAATCTCAGTGGAACAAAATTATTTAAAACAAACTTTACAGATGCAAATTTATCCAATTCAAATTTATATCAAGCTAAAATAAATGATACTATTTTCACAAGAGCTATTATAATAAATGTTATTGTAAATGAATTTAAGTTGAATAAATCAATTATTGATGGTGCTATTATACAGCCAAGAGAGTTTCTAAGTCAAAAAATATTTTCAATTATTACTGGTTCTGAATCAATCAATTTAAAAAAAATAAAACCAATAAATGTGTGATTATGTAAAATAGTATTTATTGGTTTTATTTCATTTTTTGTTTTTGTTTTTAATTAAATATAATAGGACCATGGGGCAACCACATTGAATATTCGCCACACGTGCATTTTATTGTTGGATTTATATTTGTTATATGCGTTTGAACACCATTTCTTAACATTATCATTTGAAAATTTCCGCAGACATAACAACACACAGATTCATAAAATCTCATAGTTTCTTCAAAATAAGTGACTATTTCTCTTTTTTTAAAACGTATAAAATTTATTTGTTCACTCTGATGCACATCATAAAAACTATAGTCTTTTATTATATTGCACAATTCTTGTGGCAATGGCAAAGTATTCACAAGAAAGTGTTTCTCGTAGTTAATGGTAGAATTGAATTCTGTCATGTTGCTAGTTTTAATTCTACAAAAATATAGAAAATCAAATCAATTTTTTCCTTTGAATATATATTTTCAAAGTAACTTAAAGAAAGTTCAAAAAATCGTTGGCCAAAACCCCCCCGGTTTTTCATTTTTGGACATTTTAAAATGTCCATTTTTGACTTTCCAAAATACTTTTTGGTTTTTTATTTTCTCTTTTTTTAAAAAAATCGATTGTTAGCATAATGCTTTAAAATTAGTTTTTTAGAAAAAAAAATTGTTATTGTAAATTTTTTGAAAAAATATCTTTCTTTTAAAAAACAATTTAAGGCGTTTTTTATATTAGGATATAATACTAATGAATCCTAACGCCGAAACGCCAAAAAACGCCAAGGTTTTTGATTGCAAAACTTGTGACTTTAAATGCAGTAAAAAAAGCGAATATAATAGACATATTTTGACATTGAAACACAAAATCCTAACAAATCCTAACGCCATCCTAACAGAAAAAACGCCAGAAAAAAATTTTCAGTGTAAATGTGGAAAAATATACAAACATATGTCGAGCCTTTGTCATCACAAAAAAATATGTAAATTTGATACAGATTCGCAAACCACTAAAGATGTAGAAAAAGATGCATCGGCTCCCATAAGTACTGAGTGTGTTTTGGAATTAATAAAACAGAACAAGGAATTGCAAAATACCATTGTAGAACAAAGCAAAACAATAGCTGAATTGGCGAATAAACCAACAAGTATTACAAATACAAATTGTAATAATAATAATAGATTTAATATTAATTTTTTCTTGAATGAGCAATGCAAAAATGCAATGAATATAACAGACTTTGTTGACTCTCTCAAACTCACTCTTCAAGATTTGGAAAAAACAGGAGAACTTGGATATGTAAAAGGTATTACAAATATTATTGTAAATGGTTTGAATGAGTTGGATGTTTATAAAAGACCGATTCATTGTAGTGATGTAAAGAGAGAAACAATGTATATAAAAGATAATGATGCTTGGGAAAAAGAAAATAGCGATAAAGCAAAAATAAAAAAAATGATTAAACATATTTCTTATAAAAATGCAAAACAGGTGGGAGAATGGACAAAAGAAAATAAAGGTTATAACGATTCTTCCAATAAGAAAAGTGATAAATACTTAAAAATTGTTTCAGAGGCAAATAGCGGAGAAGATAATGAAATAAATAAAATCATATCAAACATTACTCCAATAATTACAATAGATAAAGATAATGTTTCAAAAAAAATTGAAATGCCGACATAATATAATAACATTTATCAAACAGATCAAAACAATGCAAGACTTTACTTTTATCAAAGATACACAATCAAGAAATCTTGTTATTAATGGTTACCATGCGGTATCAAGATGTGAATCATGGAACTTCTTGAAAAATTTTAAACCTAATAATAACGAAGGTTTCATGTTTACAGACCATCCAAAGGTATATGAAATTGGTCATATGATGGAATCTTGTCCACATCCACCTGGTCATAGTGGGTGTTCATTTGCCTGGACAATGAGACAATTAGAATCTATTGCAAAAGATGGTTATCAAAATTACAAAAATAGTTGGATTGCACGTGAGGAGCAACGAGAAGTTCAACAAAGACGCATAAGGCTAGCTCAAGAAGTTGCAAATAGAAGTATTTCAGTACCAGAAATACCTCCAGTATTAAATGAAAATCTACAAACCTTTCCAGAAATACCACAGGAATAAAAACTAAGTAAAAACTATAATTTAAAAATATATTTATCTTTAAATTATGGGAAATTCTCAATCAATTCAAAAAATTAATTTTGAAGATATGCAAAACGTAATAAAAAATCCGGAAATCTATCTTTTAATAAATACACTTCCAGAATCAGAACAAAATTGTTTAATTCCAAATACAATTGCTCCTGTTCAAGAAGAAACAATGATAAATACTTTTTTACAGAAAAGAATAAAAGAGATTCGGATTGTTATTTATGGTAGAAATTCAAATGATGATAAAATTTATGAAAAATACAATCAATTATTAAAATTAGGGTTTTATAATATTTTTTTATATACTGGTGGTTTGTTTGAATGGTTAATGTTACAAGATATTTATGGTTTTAATGAGTTTCCAACAACATCAAAACAATTAGATTTTTTGAAATATAAACCAAAACAAGTACTCAATGTAGGATTATTAAAATATTAATTCATATTACATTGTAAACCAAGATTTGCAAGTTCATCGGCGCGTGTATTATCTTTTCGATAAATGTGTTCATATTTTATATTATCAAATAATCTTGATAATGTTTTTGCTTTTAAATAATGTTCAATAATATTTACTGATTTTACTTTATATTCCCCTTTCATTTGTTTGATTATTAATTCACTATCTCCCATTACTAATAATTCTTTGATTCCCAATTCATTTGCTCTAGAGAGACCCATAATTAAACCATGATATTCTGCTACATTGTTTGTTTCTTTATCTCCCACATATTTACTATTAGCCCATATTTCTTGATCATTTTTATATATTACTGCACCTGCACCAGCAGGGCCAGGATTTCCTTTACTACATCCATCAAATTTTAAACAATATTCCATAATAGGAGTAATTTTTGGAGTGCACAAGGAAATTAATAGTTTGCCTAATGCTCTATTTGGTGCTGTTGATGACATTATTATTATTATCTTTGTATATTTTTATATCTTTTGATATCAATTTTTATAAAAATATATATAAATGAATTTAAAGTATTTCTTTAACGCATTCGTATTTTTTCCGTTTGTTTTTTCTGATACAGAATGTCCAATAGTTCCATCATTATCATTGGATAGGAGAGAAAATAAAAATAAATTGCGATTAGTTCAATATAATGTCGAATGGTTATTTATTGATTATTGTGGATCTTCTGATTGTCCAGGTAATGGATGTACATGGAAAAATGAAAGTGAAGCAAATACACATTTAAAATCAGTAATAAATGTAGTAAAAGAATTAAAACCAGATATTATAAATTTTTGTGAAATAGAAGGCTGTGATGAATTAAATATGTTGAGAGAAGGATTAAATTCAAATTTATTTAATTCTTACTTAAAAAAAGGCACTGATGGAGCAACAGGTCAGAATGTTGGACAACTTACAAAAATAGATCCTTTGGTTTCTCTCTACAGATCAGAAGAAAGATATCAATATCCAATAGAAAAATCGCAATGTGGATATACGGGAACTCCAAATACTTCAGGTGTTAGTAAACATTATATTACTGAATACAAAATAAATAATATAGATATTGCATTTATAGGAGCGCATTTATTAGCATTTCCAACAGATCCTACAAGATGTGCTCAGAGAGAAGCGCAGGCAATGATTTTACAAAAAGTAATTGAAGGTTACGTTGAAAAAAACTATGAAATAATTTTAATAGGAGATTTTAATGATTATGATGGAGAAGTATTAGATGCAAATAATGATAAACCTACTTCTCTCGTCCTTGAAATTCTAAAAGGGGATGGAAAGTACCAATTATTTAACATTGCAGAAGTTATTGTTCAAAATGAAAGATATAGTGCATGGTGGGATAAAAATTCAGATTGTAAATCGGTACCAACCGAATTTTCTATGATAGATCATATTCTTGTAAGTGAGTATTTGAGAGAAAAAGTAATTAATGCATACATATATCATGGATACGAAGAAAAATGTGGAATATATAACTCAGATCATTATCCAGTTATAGTGGATTTTGAATTTTAAATATAATCACAAACAATAGCTGTAAATCCGTTTTCATGTTCAATAATCATAAATGGCTTGCCACAACCAAAAATATCATCATGTTTAATATATTCATCGCAAATATCTTTTGGAGCGTGTGGGTCTATTTGTTTTCCTGTTTTTTTAATTATTCCATGCCTAAAAATGCGACAATTAAGTTTTTCAATAAGAACGCATAAATTACAATGTGGACACAATACTACAATATCTTCTTTTAATTCAACAGACATTTATTAGACTTTAATAAATGTCTTTAATATTTTTTTCTGTATTTTCTAGACTTTTTAATAGTAAATTTTGCTCTACTTTTTTTAAAAGTAGATTTTTTAAAAGTATATTTATGTTTCCTTTTTTTTGCTATACTTTTCTTAAAAGTATAATTAAATTTTCTTTTGCGTCCACCAAGAGACTTATTTTCAGGTATGACATCAGCTAAAAGACCATATAATTCTTGTATTTCTCTATCCTCTAAAAAAGCTTTTTTCATAACTTTTGAAAATTGATCTGGTAAACGACATTTTACTAAATTTCTTACAAATGAAGCAGACATTGCGGGTATTGGCACAGAATCTATAGCTAAAGATTTTAGTTGCATACATCCCATAGATTTGTAAACAGACATATTCGTTCTCTCTAATTGTATTTGTTCAAAACCAACAGGAACGGCTTTTTTTGTTAAACTAGGTCCCAAAAATTTATTATAATCTCTATCATCTCCTATGAATAATTTTACATTCAATCCTGGACGAGGATACATGTAAAATCTGAACAATATATAATTTATTGCTTTAAGAATAGGAGTAGTGTTTTCACTAATTAGTGGAACTTCTTCTTGAAATGGATCATCCATACAAACAATTACTACATTAATGCTTCTTATGTTTCTCTCTAATTCTGGATGTGTAACTGCTAAATATTCTTTAAATCTGTCAATGGAAGAATGTAAAAAAACATCTCGCTTTGTCCAACAATCGAGTGGATTTTCATCAGAATCAACAGAATGTGATAAAATAATACTAATTTGCGTCAAGTTATTTGCAGCAGCTTGTAAAATCATTCTCTCTACAAGAAGAAGATGACCTGGAGTAGGTGGATTCATACGCGCAATAGTTGCAATAATTGTATTTTCCTCATTTCTAAAATTTGTAGGCAAATCAACTAAAGATTCCGATTTGATACCTTTTTCAGTTTCCATTAATATTATTATCTATTATATATTAATATTAAATATTATACAGTATGATGGCGTAAAATTTGATCAGGTTTATTATAGTGTTGTGTCAAAATATGAGCTTTTCTTTTAAAACCAGATGATATTTTGGAACTTACATTTCTAAAATTTGCACTAGATCGGGGTTTTGAACTAACCGAACGAAAAAAAGAACTAGAGTTTCTTCTATCTGATCTAGTTTTTTTTGCAAATAATTTTTGTTTTGATCTAAGTTTTTTAGAATATCCAGAAGATCTTCTACTTGAGTTACTTACGGGTAAATGATACCATTGATCTGTGGGCATTTATAATATACATTTATAAAATAATTATTTTCTATGTTTCCTGTGTTTTTTTGATTTTCTTTGTTTCCTTGATTTTTTTGTATTGCGTTTTGATTTACGTTTTTTAGTATATTTTCCACCACGATTTGGAAGACTATCAAATTTTTCAAACGCATCTTTATTTTCTTCGACAAAATTATTTGCAGCATTTGTTTCATTTACTTTTTTTGCAGCAGCATCGGCTAAACCCATAGCTACCGATCGTTTTTGGCTTTCACCTGTTCGACTTGTAAAATCAATATCCATATAATTACTCAATAAAAAAATAATAATTTATACTAAATAAAATAAATTAACGTTTTATTTCTTTATAAAATTGTCAATTTGCGTTATCCATTCAATGATAATATTTGGATTATGAAATATGTCTTGATTTCCATCTAATTGAAGAAGTCTATAATTTTGCATTTCAATAATCATATTATCATGATATTTATCGCAATTTGTCAAGTAATCCAAAGGAATTCCGCTTTCACCAGTTCTAGAACGTCTTTTAATTCTGTCAAAACAAATGTGTGGGTCAGTTTTAACATATATAATTCCTTCAATTGAATAGTCTTCAATAAATGTGTCAAACCATTTTAGATAAATTTGATAATTCACATCTTCAATAAGCCCAGAATCAAATAACATTTTTGCAAAAACAAGACGATCCGTATGTAAAGAGCGTTCAGTAATAATAATAGCTCCAGGATTTTCCTTAACAATATTTCTTAAAATATGCAATCGTGAAATATATGCCATCATTTGAAAAGGAAACGAATATGTTTTTTGGTCCTGATAAAATTTTTGCAACATGGTGACCCCTTTTGAATCCTTAATATTTTCCCATTCGGAAACGGGTTCGTCTGCAAATACGACATTCGTATTGTTCAAATAATAATTTTTAAGATTATCCAAAAGAGTAGACTTGCCAGAACCAATATTTCCGTCAATAGTGACAATTCTTGCTTTTTGCATTTTTATTTAACTATGTGATTTTATTTATATGTTTTTTATTGAATTCAATTTTAATAATAATAAAAAAAAACAATATAAATAGATTTAAGCAAAAAGAATGGGGTGGTCGGCCAACCATCCACCAAAGTCCGAGTTTAGCTCAATTGGTAGAGCGTTTGACTGTAGTAGTTTATTGATGATATCAAAATGTCGCCTGTTCGATTCAGGCAACTCGGATCCATATGATAATAAATTTTTTTACTATCATATTTATTTAAAAAAAAATTGATTTATAAACAAACTTAAAGGGTAAAATAACAATTATTGTAATCAACCAAATCATGGATCTTAAACAACGTAAACTAAGTAAATCAGAATGGGAATCTATTGAGGTACCTGTTTCCGCAGATGAAGTAGAGGTATTAAATTTAATTATGCGTGGATTTTCCGATGTCACGCTGAAATATAATAAACACAATTCTCTTTTGACATATTTGAAAATTGAGAAATCTGATGAAATGGAGGATTATTTATATAATACTTATTTCTCCAGTAAAATTGGCGATCTTATGAAAAAGTATCATGCCACTTTTATGGCTATTTCTGTAAATCCAAAAACAAAAATTAAAAAGGCTGACATGATTCGACTAGAGAAAAATAGTCCTGCTGCTCTTGAGGCGTCAAAAATTATTTTATATGAACACGTATTGATAAATTTAGTTGAAAACTTGTTAAAATTAAAAAAAAGCAATGGAAATTGGGAGTATTATTATTTTACAATTTATAAATTAGTTAGAAACAGCGTAATTAACATGAATCGCCATATTATTCAAATTGTAAATCAAATTTTGGCAGTATATGAAGATGACGTGGATATGTCAAAGATTGTAGAAAACGCAGTGGACTATATTGAAAAAAATGAAAACATTCTCAAATACAGCGATATGATGCTTTATGATCATCAAAAAGAATTATTTACTTGTTGTAAAAGTGCAATGCCTAAATTAGTTTTGTATATTGCACCGACAGGCACTGGAAAAACGCTATCTCCACTTGGATTATCTGAATCAAAAAAAATAATATTTGTTTGTGCAGCAAGACATGTTGGATTGGCATTGGCAAGAGCGGCTATTTCGGTGAATAAAAAGATTGCATTTGCCTTTGGTTGTTCAAGCGCCGAAGAAATTCGTTTGCACTATTTTGCAGCAAAAGAGTATACAAAAAATTGGAGAACTGGAGGAATTTGGAAAGTAGATAATAGTGTTGGAGACAAAGTGGAGATTATTATTTGTGATATCAAATCTTATATTGCCGCTATGTATTATATGTTGGCATTTAATTCCAAAGAAGATATTATTACTTATTGGGACGAACCAACTATTACTTTGGATTATGATGAACATGAGTTTCACGAAATTATTAAAAAAAATTGGTCGGAAAATGTAATACCAAATGTGGTTCTATCTTCTGCTACTTTGCCAAAAGTGCACGAAATTCCAGAAACAATTAGTGATTTTATGATTAAGTTTCCAGAAGCAAATATTGTTTCTGTCATCAGTCATGATTGTAAAAAAACAATTCCAATCGTTGATAACAATGGTTATGTAATTTTGCCTCATCATATGGCTGCGGATTACGCGACAATGAAAGAAATGGTTGCACATTGTGAAAATTATTTGACTTTGTTGAGATATTTTGACTTGAAGGAACTTGTAAAATTTATAAATTATGTTTTGCAGAACAATTTAGTGCCTTCGAATGTTAAAATTGAGAGGCACTTTGGTTCGCTGGATGAAATTGATATGAAAACCATTAAGTTGTATTATTTGAAACTTTTAAAAAATATTAAGGAGGCGGATTGGTCTAAAGTATACAATCACTTCCTAGAAAATAAGGAAAAACGCATTAAACCAAATGATTATATTGATAATAAAGGAGTTAAGATAAGAAAACATTCAAGTCTTGGTCCAGGAGCTAGTGCAGCTGAAAAAAAAGCACCAGTGTTAGGTGGCGGTCAATTGACAAGAACTATGAGTGTACAAGAACCAGTTTCTGCACAAAATCAAAAAAGTCAGGGTGCAAATACAGGAACTTGCGCTATTTATATTACAACAAAGGATGCATATACTTTGACAGATGGTCCTACAATATTCTTGGCAAATGACATTGAAAAAGTTGCTAAATTTTGTATTCAACAGGCAGCTATTCCTGTAGCAATGATGACAGATATAACTGACAAGATTGATTTTAATAATTCTGTAAATGCAAAAATGAGTAAGCTAGAAAAAATGTTAGAAGATATTCAAGAGCGGTTAGAAGCTAAAGAAGTAACGGATATTTCGCATGCAGATAAAGGTATGATGTCAGGAAAGAAAAAAAAGTCAGATCATAAAATAAATCGTTCTGAAAACGATAATAATTCTTATAGTGAAACTAAGAAAGTTATGCAGGAGTTGGAGCTTTTGCGTTCTATGATTAAAACGGCCAGTTTGAATGAAACATTTGTTCCAAATTCAAGTTCTCATTTGACAAAGTGGGCAGAAGAAATGAATTCAAAGAATGCATTTACAAGTACAATTGAGGACGAAACAATATTAAAAATAATGATGTTGGAAGATGTTGAAAATAGCTGGAAGGTTTTGTTATTAATGGGAATTGGTGTATTTACAAATCATGAAAGCATTGCATATACAGAAATAATGAAGAGTTTGGCAGATCAACAAAAATTATATGTAATAATTGCTTCAAGTGATTACATTTATGGTACAAACTATCAATTTTGTCATGGTTACTTGAGTAAAGATATGAATCTTACGCAAGAAAAAATTATACAAGCTATGGGAAGAATTGGTAGAAATAAAATTCAGCAGGATTACTCGGTAAGATTTCGAGACGACGAACAAATTAAAAAATTGTTTTCAAAAGAGTCAGATAAACCAGAAGTTAGAAATATGAATAGATTATTTGTTACAAGTGAATAAATATAAAAAAATAATTATTAATAATAAATGTACATAACAAAAATTATTTCTTATGTTATCATAAATATTTTTTTTGTAAAGTGCAAGTTTCAAATGCGAATTATGCATACTGCAATATTAAATTTTTTGCCCCAATTAAAACAACATCATTTAGTTTTATTATCAAAAAATGATGGTGTATATTCTATTGATTTTACTCCAGCTGAAGATAGAAGTAGACCAAATATTTTATTAAATTTATTATTAGGAAAAGATGTAAAAGGTGAAATTCGTTTAAGATACATAAAAAATGCAAATATAAAGGAAGATAAAAAAATAATGACAATTTGGGAAAAGCCTTTTACTGAAATGGAATCGCGTACATTAAGTAATTCAATATATAAATCAATAAATGATTCAGAAATAAAAGAACTGATAGATAAATTATTATTATGGGAAATAAAAAACAATCAAACAATGAATTTATATAAAAGAAATTGCCAACATTTTAGCGGATATGCTAAAAAATTAGTGCCTACTGATCTTTATTTGGAAAAATAACAATTGGAAAAGTAAAAATTAAAAGAGTTAACCAAATCTGCATAAGAATTTTAAAGTCTTCTGCTGTCATTTTTCTTTGTTCGGTAGTAGTATTGCGTTGTATAATGCAGTAAGGTAGAGTTTTTATTCCCATTTTGGAATTATTCATATTTTTATTATTTAAAGGTGCAAAGTTAAAAGGGATTCGAATAGGCATTTGACAACTGCATGCAATGTAAGAAAAAAACAATAATACTTTTGTTACAAACATATTAATATATTTGTAATAAAACTTTTAAGTTGATTTTATTATTTATATACGATGCCTGCATATTGGACAACGTGAATGTCCATGAGTTATGCATCCGTCAGAGCATGATTGACAAAATTGATGAGCACAGCCAAATGTTGGATTAATTGTCATGTTTGTTTCTTGGCAAAGCATGCATTCGGGCAATCGTTGAATTGTTCTTGTTCTTGGTCGAATATAAAATGCTAAATAAGGGATTCTATTGAGATACTTTTGCTGGAATGTTATTTGTTCTGGTTCTAAAGCTGGGGCTTCTTCACTTATTCCTGGTTGTCCAGCTTCGACAATATCAATTTCAGAATGGATTTGAAAGTCTTGTCGTGCTTTTCCTCGAATTGTATTTATTAATTGAGATATACTCCAATTGTGTGGTATATTGTAATATTTTGTATTGCATGTATATGCCACTTTGAAATAAACCTTACTTGTCATTTGATGTTCAATCATAGTATTTAACCATCATTAAACGATGATTTCAGTTTCAATTTTTTCATAAATATAATATTTATATGAGTTCATTTAACCCTCTTTCAAAATCAACGTTAATAGTCCACCCTAATTTTTTTACCTTTTCATTGCTAATATAATATCTTTTGTCATTAAAAGGTCTATCGGCAATATAAGTAATCCACTTATCAAAATCATCAGTATTTTTAATTTTATGAATTAACTTTTGAGCAATTTCTAAAACGGAATATTCATAATGATCGTCGCTTCCAATGTTATAAATTTCTCCTAATTGGCCCTTTTCAATAATGCATTCCAATGCACCGCAAACATCAAGTACATGCAAAAAGGCTCTTACATTAGAACCATCGCCTTGAATAGTAACGGGTTGATCTTCTTTTAATAATTTTATAAAACGCGGAATAAGTTTTTCTGGGTATTGATTTGGTCCGTATACATTATTACCACGAGTAATAATAATTGGCATTTTAAAAGAAAAATAATACGACTTTGCAATTAATTCAGCGGCGGCTTTTGTTGCAGCATAAGGATTTGTTGGACACAAAATAGAACTTTCGTTTTTTTTCTCTTCATCATCCATAATCATTGATTCTCCATAAACTTCATCCGTAGAAATATGAATAAACTTTACAATTTTACCATATCTTCTTGCAGTTTCCAAAAGTGTATGCGTTCCAAGTACATTATCATTTGTATATTGTAAAGAATCTTCAAATGAATTTTGCACGTGAGACTGCGCGGCAAAATGAATAATAGTGTCAATTTTATAATTAGAAAGAATATGTGTAAGTAAATCAAAAGAACATAAATTTCCTTTTACTAAATGATATCTATCAGAATTTCTAATTTCTTCGTTAACATTAAATTCATTAGCACAATAATACATTGCATCTAAATTTACAATATTAACATCTTTATTTTTATGGAAATAATAATTAACAAAATTTGATCCAATGAAACCACATCCACCAGTGACTAAAATATTTTTCATTTTAATATAATTATTTTAACATTTTTAAAATTATATTTAAACTCAAACAACGTCCATTTTATCTATATTTTCTCTCATTTTAAATAAAATCTCTCGAACTGAATCTTTAATGTTTTTAACACTTGGATATTTTTCTTGTAATTTATTTGTGTCTAAATAATTATTGGAACGTTTTGACAACAAAATTTGATTTTGTTCTTGAATATCAAAATTTTCCCACTTAAAATTAGGCACCACTATATCTCGATACATTTCTAATATTTCATTATGTGAAACTAGTCCAGGATTAGTTAAATTAATAGTACCTGTTTCATTTTTTAAGGCTAAATCAATCATAACTGGCAATAATTCATTCAAAACTGACATTGAATTAGGAATTGAACAAATTTTTTGATAATTTGTTATTTTTGTAATAAAATTTCTCTCATTTACTTCATCAGTAATTGGCATTCGAATTCGAACATTAAGAGCTGAATTTTCAAAATTATGCATTAACTGATCAGTAAAACCTTTTACAATAGAGTAAGAAGATCCGAAAAAATTAGGTTTGGATTCTTCAGTAAAACCATTTACTTCTTCACCAAAAGGGTGTTGATCATCAAAATCAAAAATACACCCCGTTCCTAAATAAGTAAAATGTATATTTCTTTCTTTACAAAGCATTGCAAGAGAAATTGGAGCAAATAAGTTGTCACGAACATTTTCAACCAACTTTCCTGGTTTTTCCAAATAGTCAATTGTACTAATTTTTTGATTTTCATATGTTCCATGTGTGCGACCAATAAAGCTCATAATGTGAGTTATATTAATATGTGACCAAGATAAACTATCTAATTCAGCTTTAATCGATTCAATATCATCTGCGCGTGAGTTTGAAAGATAAACATATAATGACAATTCTTTTAAAAGCTTTACAACTTTGCTTCCAATCCAACCATTGGCACCAAAAATAAGTATTCTAGGGTTTGTCATACTATTTAAAAGATATTAGTGTTTATCTTTTAAATATTTATTTACATTAATACTTTCTTTGCTTTTTTTTAACCACCTCTTAAACGCAAAACAAGGTGGAGCGTAGATTCCTTTTGAACATTATAATCGGCGAGTGTGCGGCCATCTTCAAGTTGTTTTCCAGCAAAAATTAGACGTTGTTGATCTGGAGGGATTCCTTCTTTTTCTTGAATTTTTGTCTTAATATTTTCAATTGTATCATTTGGTTCAACTTCAAGGGTGATAGTTTTACCAGTTAAAGTTTTAACAAAAATTTGCATTTTATACATTATAGGAAGCAAATTTTTTAAATTGTTTTATTTTTATTCATATTATAAATTGTATAATATGGATTTATTTAAGTTGTTTTAACACAAAAATATATATAAGTATATTTGCAAAGACCACCCAATCCGCTCAATTACTATATGCTAACCCACCCATACCGCTCATAATGCGGAGAACGTTGTAGTTGGTGGCGTAGACACGGACC
>Ga0214921_10001798_pt1 | contig 35862 bp, 24 predicted proteins | sample LL1505_MetaG_FD_177992 | JGI IMG/M metagenome (GOLD analysis project Ga0214921, IMG submission 177992) | Freshwater microbial communities from Lake Lanier, Atlanta, Georgia, United States - LL-1505 | ecosystem: Environmental > Aquatic > Freshwater > Lake | place: USA: Georgia | collected... | reverse complement strand
TACGATCACTATTGCTGCGAAGTTGTATTATGATCCTGTCACCGTGTATCGGTTTTCTGTGCGTTTACGAGGTATTGATAGTGCCGAAATAAAGGGGAAGACCGTGGAAGAAAAGGAGCTGGCGGTTATTGCTCGTGATGCATTGATTGCGAAGATTTTGGGTAATATGGTGGAGTTACGGAATGTGGGGGTTGAAAAATACGGCCGTTTGTTGGCCGATGTTTATTTTGGTGATGTTTATATTAATGGCTGGATGTTAGAGAATAAATATGCGGTTCCGTATGATGGAGGGACGAAGACGGGTTTCTAATGGGCCCGGGGTTTTTTATTCGTGGACAAAATGTTTCTGTCCATGAATAGATTAGAGGAGTTTACGTGTATTTTATTACATATGTGATGTATCTTGGGCGATGGTACTTGTCTTCCTGGGTATTCATGCGGTGTATGATTTCGTTGTAGTCTTCATTTTTTAGGTACCATTTTCCTCCACCGTTTTTTGTTATCATATTACAATCATTTTGCATAGCCAGATCTATCATTTGGCCTAGTGTGTTTTCTTTTGAGAACCCCAACCATTCTACCTTGTTTTTGAATGGGAAAATATCCTTGTCTGTGAAACGTGTTATACAGCTTACTTGTCTTGCCATGGTTGTTGTTTCTTTGATTGTTTTTACAAAGATAAAGATATTGGTTCAATTTTTTGGATTGGTTTTGAGAACCCTTATTTTTGGAATGTAGATGGTGATAATCTTGTTTGAATACCAGGATGGAATTTTTGTTCTGATTCTGATTTTATGAATGGTGATGATTTGTGGGTTGTAGGATCGTGTTTCCATTTGATAACGATATTATGAATAAATAAATATGTTATGATGAGTACAATTAGGAAAGAGAGAACCTGTTTTGTAAATCTTGGAATATTCAGTTTGTTTACTGGTTCAAAAACACTAGATACGAATTCATTCGTGCTAAAAATATGTCTTAAAAATGCAAAATGTAATCCAGGTAAGATAATGTCTCCGACCGCCGACTGAATGAGATCCCATGCTGAATATGCAATAATTACACCTACTGCTACGCTAATAATATTATTATCCAATATGAACTTCTTGAAATCTTCCAGGTTGATTAGTTGTTCTCCTGATAATTCCATCTTTATAATACATCTAGAATTTGTTTTTGAGAACCTTTTTTGGAAGTTGTTGATTTTGGGGGTTTATGGTGAGGGGTCCTTGTGGGGTCCTTGTGTTGGGGTCTTTGTCTTGGGTCTTTGTGCGGGGCCTTTCTTGTGAGGGGGCCTTTCTTGTGAGGCCTTTCTCGTTAGGCCTTTCTCTTGGGAGGTCTTTCTTGTGAGGCTTTTCTTGTTAGGCCTTTTGTCAGGGGTCTTTCTCGTGAGGCCTTTCTTGGGAGGCCTTTCTCGTGAGGCCTTTCTTGGGAGGCCTTTCTTGGGAGGAGACAGTTGGGTTATGACTGGAGAATCGCCTCCGGCACCCCCTCCCACCCAACCCTCTCACCAAGTCCCTGCACACAAACCCTACCCGCCAACCCATAAGCACTGCATACATAACGGGAAATGAGTAGGATAATGAGATTGTAGTTACACTGCGATCAAGCGTTCCCCCCCCCCGCGCGGTAAACCGTTCCCCGCGCGGGTTACAGAAACCGACAAAATTGAACCCCTTTTCCCACCCCCTTTGACTGGCATCAATAGCCAACCCATACCACCTAACCCCAACGATGACAAGCCTTATAGAGACGACCCCCATAGAGACGACCCCAATTGAGCATCTGGACGAGGAATGTCCAGTATGTCTAGAAGTACCTTTGACCACGGCAAACAATGGTGATGGATTCAAAACCCTGAGTAACTGTGGTCATAAGGTATGTTGTAGATGCGTGAAAAGCATAGTATTTACCAATTATAATGCTGAGGGTCTAAGATGTCCTCTTTGTAGAGCAGTTGATCCTACCTTCATTGACGTGAGAGTTCGTATTAGTAGAGAACGCAGGATCGCTGCTAGTAGGATGAGACGATCTGTCATTCTCAATGTAGCTCAACGGCCAGATAGGCAAATTGATTACGAACGCATTCTTCATCAGTCGGCAGCTAGGACAATGAATAGGACTCGCGTCATCAACGGACCTCTCGCCCCCCGTTCAGCCATCCCTCAACAAGTACCTGTCTTTTGTCTTCGGTGCGAAACCCCCGGATGTCAAACCAAGAACAGGACCAAGAGGCGATGTCCTAACCATAGTCAAGTCGCCTGCTGCACCAAGTGTTATGAATGTAATGAGTGCATTAGAATCTAGGGTAACTACATAAAGACCAAAAAGACCCCTGTAAATACTGTACATTTTTTATTTCAAGAGAAACAAGTCACAATTCATTTCAAAAGTCATCTTGGTTATATACTTTTGAGAACCTTGAATAAAAGACACCAATTCCAAGGGTTTTTCAAGACAGGGTTCTCAAAAGTATATTAGAGAACCCTATTATAAACACCCAATATATATAACCATGTTATCGGAAACATTACTCAATCGGTTCCTACAAACCATTCTCGCCGAGGCTATTCATAAATGCATTGAAATAGATGAAATGAAAGGGCGCACACGAGCTCACAATAAAAAGTACTATACACTCATCTATGAATTGAAATGTCTGGATCAAGTTCTCAAATACACAAGAATCTACATGGAAAAAAGATTGTCTTGATTCTGTTTCATTTTTATTCATGAGAGAACCTGGATAGAAAACCCTTGTTTTTTATAGAATGTTTTATGAATACCTTTTGGGAAAGAGGTCGCGCCTTCGGCGCTCCCGGCGGCCGCAGGCCGCCAAAGACCTTCCTAGTGTAAGGGAAAATAAAAATATCATGTCATTATGCTGTGGCATGATATTTTTTTGGTTGTATTCTTTTGAGAACCCTTCCATCAAGGTTCTCTAATTATGACCTTTTTTGAGAACCCTTCCATCAAGGTTCTCTATTATGGCCTTTTTTGAGAACCCTTCCATCAAAGCCTTTAATAATACCTCTTTTTGAGAACCCTTTCATCAAAGCCTTTAATAATACCTCTTTTTGAGAACCCTTCCATCAAGGTTCTCTATTATGACCCCGTCAATCCCCACACAATACCCTCCATTTACTATCTCATTTCAACATTCTTTATTCACATAATACAACCTTCAAAGCATAACCCACGCATAGATAACGGGAAATGAGTGGGATAATGAATTCATAGTAACACAAAGGATTCATAGAGAGAACCTGGATCAAAAACACTTCTTTTTTAGGGTTTTTACACTCTAGGTTCTCTACTATGGCTTTCTCACTTCCTCTATAAAAGACATCCTTTTCGTTTCTACTAGATAAATATTTTCGTTCTTATGGTCTCTTCTTTTTTATTCATGAGAGAACCTGCATCATAAACACTTCTTTTTTAGGGTTGGTTTTTATAAAACATTCTTATAAAAACCTTTGGTGAAAGAGGTCGCACCCCTTCGGGGGTGCTCCCGGCGGCCGCAGGCCGCCATAGACGGTTCTGGTGTAAGGGAAAATAAAAATATCATCTCATTATGCTCTTGTTATTCTCTTTTTTGAGAACCCTTTATAAATTCCCTTCTCTTATTGGTCCTTTTTGAGAACCCCTTATAAAAACCCTCCGATTTCACTGGCTTTTTATAAAGGTTCTCTACTTTCCTTTCAGCCTTTCTTCTTTACTATACATCTCGGAATTGGTTTCTCTATTATCAAAATACTATTCCTATCATGCTTTCTTTTTTGTCTATCTGAGAACCTTTTATGTAATTCCCTCTTTTTTGAGTTTTTTTTATAGGTTCTCTTTATTCTCTATTCGTCCACGAATTTCATTCGTCCGTGAAAGAGATAGCAGCTAACCACTTTTTTAAGCTTCGCAAATCCATTTGGATTCCGCTCGCTTAATCTCTATTCGTGGACGAATGAAATTCGTCCGTGAAAGAGATAGCAGCTAACCACGTTTTTAAGCGAGCGGAATCCAAATGGATTTTGCGAAGCTTAAAAAACACGGATAGACCTTAAAAAACACGGATACACCTTATAACTCTACAATCATACTTTCTTCACTACATTCCTCTATACACCCCTTCTTTCACTCATTTCTGTAATACCACCTCTTTATCCCCTATATTACATAATGGGAAATCAGTCACATAACGATTTTCTAGTTTCACTATCATTCCTCCTTCTCATTCACCGCGCGGTATTCCTTTTTACAATTTTATAAAAAACCATCATAAAATTGAATCCTTTTTTATCCTATCCTTTCATGATATCAAATTACCAATCAACAGACTTTCCAAAAGCTTTACCCCCCTATTTACCAATATGTCCGCTCCTATTGAACAAGTTATTCTTACCGAACAGGTTCTTAATGAACAGGTTGTTCTTAATGAACAAGATCCTATTGTGGAGGAGGTCAAGGATAAGAAACCCAAGAAGCCTTCTCTTCCTGCCAAACATGCCAAATTTATGCAATTCGGTGCTTGGTTTGCTCAACTATTATTGGAATCCGGTGATATTGATTCCGCCCTCTTTGATAAGATCAGGGCTAAATTGACTGTCTTTGATGACTTTCATCCACAGATGTCCTTTTATTCCGCTTTCGCTGATCAACATAAGGATTTCAATAAATCCCTTCGTAAAGAGATCGTCGCTCATCATCGTTCTATCGCTAAGGCTAATAAACCACCCCCTAAATCTAAAAAGGCTCCCCTCTCTGATAAGTCTCAATCCGATTTCATCGCTAATATCATCTCTGATGCTCAATCCTCCCTTCCTTTGACTCCTTTGCAACCTCCTTCTCCTTCTCCTAAAGCTCCTAAGAAACCCGAACCTCCTCAGGAAACCACTCTTATTGAAACCCAACTTCCCAAGGATTCTAAACCTACTAAGAAAAAACTACAAAAAAAATCTACTCCTACTACTGATCCTACCCCGGAAGTTATTCAACAATCAGTTGAATCGCCACCTCTTCCTCCACCTTCTCCTTCCGTAACTCTCCCTCCAACACCGCCTCCCTCTACTGATAACAAGCCTTTGACAATGAAGAAACCCAAAAAAGTCAAGAAGACTTCAGCGACTGATGAACCAACCGCATAAAAATCCTATATTACCATAAAAATAATATAAACATGTTACGACAAATAACTATATAAAAGCGCGAAAAATGTATAAAAAGGAGATAACCACCCTCTTTTTTATTTGTCTTTTCCAAGTATCCAGTGGATTACTTACTCCTCCACCCAATTTAATGAGGAACTCTTATTATTACCCCAAGGTTCCATTCACCAAACTCATCAATCAAATTGATGAAGATAAAATTACAGATATATATATCAGTAGCACTCTGGACACAATCATCAGTAAACAGAAAGAAACAGAGGGCTCCACAGAAACAGTATCAGACTCCTATTTGGATTATTCCACTACGAAAATCAATCCTTTTATCATAAAGACAGTGGTAGATGAATCTGTCAAACATAAAGTCAACACCGTTTTCCTTGAACAACCATCTTCATCCTTTATAGATACAGGGCTGAAGACCGCATTCGGATTCGTAGAAAGTTTTCTTATTCCCACCCTTTTTTTATCTTTTGTTATCTCCATCTTCCGAAACTCCAACTTTGGGCAAAATATGCCCCCTATTCCCGGGATGCCCAATCGGAAATTAGAGGCGGATAAAAAATTGGTATCTAAAATGAATATTTCTCTGAATAGTTTCGCAGGAAGCCCCGAACTTTTTGAAGAGTGTACTGAGGTAGTATCCTATCTCAAAAACGATACTCTGTATAAAATGGCTGGTGCGGAGATCCCCCGCGGAATCCTTCTTGAAGGCCCTCCTGGTACGGGTAAGACGCTTCTTGCCAAGGCCATTGCAAGCGAAGCCGATGCGAATTTCGTTTCCATTGCAGCGAGCGAATTCGTTGAACTCTTTGTGGGAATGGGCGCGGCCAAAGTCCGAAACTTTTTCAAGACGGCACGGGACAATAAGCCATGTATTCTTTTTATTGATGAAATAGACTCTGTTGGGAGACAGCGTGGGAGTGGGATTAATATGGCAAATGATGAGCGCGAACAAACACTGAATCAATTGTTGGCCGAAATGGACGGATTTACCGATAACGAGGGAATTTTAATCATCGCTGCCACCAATCGCAAAGATATTCTGGACTCTGCTCTTTTGCGACCCGGTAGGTTTGATCGCACCATAACCATTTCTTTACCCGATAAAGAGTCAAGACGAGCCATATTAGGCGTTCATACACAGAACAAACAATTGGACACGGGTATTAATATGGATTTGGTTGCCGAATTGACAAATGGGTTCTCGGGAGCCCAGTTAAAAAACCTTATGAATGAAGCAGCGATAAGCGCGAGTAAACGCGGTGAAGTTATAATAAAGGAATCCGATATTATGAATTCCCTGGATAAATTATTGGTGGGAATTGTGAAAAGAACGGACACGCGAAGTGACGAATCCAAGCGTCGCGTTGCCATTCATGAAATCGGCCATGCATTACTAGCGGCGCAATTCCGCGAATATTTTGAATTAAAAAAGGTCACTATTCAAAGCACTTATAATGGCGCGGGTGGGTATACAATTTTCAATGAACATGCGAATCTTACAGACAGCGGTCTTTATACGAAGGATTTACTTTTTAAGAGATTGGTTATCGGAATGGGCGGAAAAGCAGCGGAATCTATTTTTTACGGGGATGATCATGTATCGGTTGGCGCAGTGCAAGATTTGAAACAGACAAATTCATTGGCTCAACGAATGATTGGTAATTTCGGCATGGGAGATAAATTGGAAACTTTTTATAATGAAAATGTGGATAGTGAACGAACACCCTTTGTTGGACGTACGTTTGGTATGGGTGATAAATATTCGGACAAAACAAAGGAAACATTTGATAAAGAGAGTCTGTTTTTAGTGGACAAATCCTATCAATTGGCGAAAGATTTATTGAGTTCACAGCAGGATTTGATGGAATTGTTAATAGAGCGGCTATTGGCGGAACGCACTATGTATGGTTCCGAATTTATGTCTTTAATGGGGACAAGCGATAAATAAGCCAGGAGCCCAATGAAAGCCACATAGTGGCAATTTGATTCCCACCGTTGTAAATAGTCCACCTCAACGCATTACAGTGTGGCGCTAGTGCTTGGAAAGGGGAAAACAGAAATCCGGTTATTGTATTTGGGGTACAAAAGTAAACATAAAGATGTGCCGATGCAAAATGGAGGAAAACCCAGAATAGATAGAATCCAATAATGGGGAACAACTCTCTTAGAAGTGTGATAAATTCGGGTGATATTTCAGGGAGTTCCATTTTGTATTTATATTGATTATAACTAGCGTAAATGTTATGATCAATTTTCTGATTGAAATGCCAATTTTGTCATTTTTAATTCCAAAACCTCCATTAACGTATCCTCGTTTTTCTTTTTAAATTCTATCTCAGTGTGAATAATAGATTCTCCTTCATCGTCTGATACGTTTGCGAATTCTTCATCTTCCTCCTCTTCTTCCTCTGCGCCTTCGGTGTCTTCTTCCTCTGCGCCTTCGGTGTCCTCTTCCTCCTTTTTTTCTGATAACTCTTCGGATTCTTTGTTATTATTCTGGTCTGTTTCGGAAATCTCTTCTTCAGGAGCAGGCACCTCACTATCGGAACTAGATTTCTCTTCTTTTTCTGGTTCTTGTTCTTTTTTTGGTTCCTCTGATTTGGATTCATTAATATCTTTTATTTCAACTGGTTCTTCGCCTTCTTCCTTTTTCTCCGATTCTTCTTCATCTTTTTCCTCTTTTTCCTCTTTTTCCAAGGGTTCGGCTTCTTCTGTATTTTTTTCTTTCTCTTCTTTTAATGCCTGCTCTTTATTTGTAGACTCTATCACGGGATTATTTATAGGCGTCAATAATTCGTCTAACATTTTTTTTCTTCCAGTGATCGCATCAGAAGTAGTTTGCTTTACATAGTCTATCATTTCCCTAAACTTTTCATACATTACACTTCCTCCTTTCATCGTTCCCTCTTCTTGAATAATCAAGTCAACATCATTCGCAGTTGAAATTGCATTTATCGCGTCATTCATATATTTTTCCACGTCTTCGCCCTCTATCTTCAACAAATCATAAGAAAACTGGTTATCACTCATTGTTACATAATCCATAGAAGAAATTTGTATGCCGTTTTCGTGAAAAATTGATTCTGGTAAATGTATTAAAACGGATGACATAATACAATCTATTTTACAATGGTCAAGAACACGAAAGGTGGCAAAGGCGCGAAATCTATGGCCAGAAAGGGTCAGGGTCCTGGCGAGAATAGCTTCCTTAGACTTCCTACTTGTGCGGAAGAGCAATATGCATGCGTTACAAAAATGTACGGCAATGGGATGTGCGAAATTGTTACGGATGATAATGTCCGCCTCATCGGTCATATTCGTAGTAAATTTCGCGGAAGACAGAAGCGCCATAATATTGTTTCTGTCTTCTCGGTGGTTATGGTCGGGTTACACGAATGGGAATCTATTCCTAAGAATTGTGACATATTATGCATCTACGACGATATACAAATAGAACAATTGAAAACGATTCCGAATATTAGCATCCGACATGTGTTACAGTTGAGACAACAGCATACGATTAGTATTGGCGGAAATGCAGATCCAGATGACGAGTTGGTGTTTACCGCAGATGCGAATGAAAGAGAGGAGGCTGTCAAACAATCCGGTGCGGATGCTTCTTTCCGTCTAGAGGCGACGGAAGAAGTGAATATTGATGATATTTGATTGTAGTTGGGTAAAAAAATAAAAATTATTAGACATGTTTTTTTATTCTACTTTTTCTTTGTTTTCGCGACCGCTTTCGTTTCGTTTTTCGGAGACCCTTCTTTCCGCCTTTTTTAAGTTCTTTCATCCTTCTTTTCCACTCTTCAATGAGGAGGCGTTTTTTGTCATGAGATGGAAGATCTTTAATATTACATTCATCATTACAGTACTCCTCTATACTGTTTCGTAGAGCATAATTAACGTTAATGACTTTTAAACTAGTATAATCTTTTGTATTCAATAATCCTAATAATCCTAATAATCTTGGTCTTACTGTTTTCTTATCTCTTAGTGCACTCTTTTCATAGCTCTCGCCATTATCACATATAACAGGTTCAATCATTATGTTTTCTGTAATTGGGCAAATTATTCCAGATGGATTTTTTGATCCTTTCCATTCATCAATGAATTTCTTTAGATTTTTATTTGGAGTCAAATCTTTAGAATCTAAAGGTGCATTGGTTGATGGACTTGTTAGTGGACTTTTTGAATCTTGTAACCGTTTAAACCATTGTTGAATCGCTTTACGCTCATAGCTATGACCATCAATACATACAACAGGATATTCCATTAACATATGTGTTAATGGACATTCAAACGATGGGGGGTGGTCACATTTATTTGGCGAAGGTTCAGATTTAAGAGAATCAGATGAAGAAACTGGGTTAGAATGACATACATCCAGAAATATAGTTTCCCAATAACCAATAATAATTCCAGGAAAAAAATGACTATATTCCGGGTTTTTGAAAATAAAATATCTTTTATCTAAATATCTTTTCTCTAAATCATCATAAATTGAAACGCCCATATATTGGTTGTTATTAGTATAATAATGATCATTATACGGACCATTATACGTTGAATTTATTTTACCTTTGAACGTTTTGTCATAACCATAATCTCGTTTGAAATAAGATAAAATTGTCCCATCTCTTACGGATGCTCTAAATATTATACAATCACCAACCTTAAATTCCGAACCATTAATTTTTATTGTTTTATTTGACATTATTTCATTAAAAAATTCTGCCATTATTTCATTAAAAATTCAAACCTATAAGTTATAGTAACAATTTTATTATGGATGCAACTGCAATTAAGGTCTATCCGCGTTTTTTCAAGCTTCGCAAAATCCATTTGGATTCTGCTTCGCTTAAGGTCTATCCGTGGCTAGCTGCTATCTCTTTTACAGACGAATTTCATTCGTCCATGAATAGAGATTAAATATTCAATTCATGCATTTATACCACATAATTGAGACAGAAGAAGTGAATATTGATGATATTTGACCTAGTCTCTATTCCCAAAAAATATGTAAAAACAATATATATTACTCCTCGCATAATGGACGATGTTACCGAAAATGCATCAGGCGTTGCTACAGTTCTTTTAGTACATAAGGCTTTAGAACTTAGGAATAACGAAATTAAGTATATTAATTTCATCGCACAAACATTACCCAGTACAATTCTTACATTAAAATCTGGTTGTGAAAGCGAAATTGCAGAAGCAGATGCATACTACCTTTTATATTGGCATTTAGTAAAAAAAAAGGTTATAAAGAGCAAGATAGGGCTAACAAGTGTTTTTACTTGGGATAATATTTATACTATTGATAAGAATCAAATAAAAACAGAAAATTTAAAAAAGTTACTAGACGAAAAAGATCCAGAGTTTCCCGATTTTTTGAAATGCTATAGTATAGACCATAAAGAGTTACACACATTTCTAGAGAATTATAAGAACTCTCCATCTGATGAATTGAATTTTATGAAAGGAAACCCAAAGAAGAACAGCAAAGGAAACCCAAAGAAGAAGAGCAAAGAAAAAACTAAAAGTAAGGTCAAAGGAGGTCAAGCGAAAAGACGTAATAAATCGGCGAAAAAATATAACAAGTAAACTCGCGGTCTAAAGAGGATGCAACCGTATTTTTCTTTTGGCTCTATCTTCGTCCTCAAACAAATACATTTTAAACCGATAACTCTGATAGTTTTCCATATCCACATATGTATTACTAACCCGCGACAACATATTCAATTCGGGAATATACACCATATAATTCAGTATACCATTTGCCCGTACCAATTTATCAAAGATGATTCCTTGGAACTCGTGTTCTAAGATCTCAGGCATATGGAAGCATTTCTCCAGGAGACCACAATCCGTCTGGACTTTCCGAATAGACCGCATAGAAATGTTCAGATAATCCAACTGTTTTATCCAGTTCTCAATAAACCCCGATGCCTCCTCCGTAATTCGCGACACTTGGCCAAATGATTCCATAAAGATCATTTGATTCAATAGATCCACGAGGCGACGTATGGGGCTGGTAATATGTATATAGGATTGTTTATTCATGACATCGTGTTTCACTTGAGTTTCATCCGAAAAACATACATATTGTCCGATGGTATTATTCCATGTTTGTATAATTCGTCGGGTGTTTTCGTCCAGATGGGAATGTGTATGATCATTGGTCGGCGGTTGTATATAGTTCACTGATCGGAAAATACCAAGACCACGTTTATGCATTTGCGCAGCTACTCGTTCATTCATAAACACCATCCAATGTGCCACCAAATCATGACTATTTTTCACACTTGAATCTAGGGCGCGCGTTATTCGGAATAGGTCTGCATAGCTACCATCTTTATATAACATTACCGGGTCTTCATATGTGTAATTTTTCGCCACTCGTATCATGGCATTCTTAAAAGAGATGTCGCCGATTTCGTTTTCGGCATTGAGCCAAACATCCATGACAAATGCGAATCGGTCATGGCCTTCCTGTAAACTACACAATGCCTCGGACAAAATTGTGGGTAACATGGGCCTCCGATAATCGGGTAAATAGATTGTCGCCACCCTTTTACTAAGCGAATTCCACAATCCGAGAGTCTCAATCCATACATACACATTGGCAATATAGACGGATACTTTGAATCCACCTCCATCTAGGGGTCGTATGCTATATCCATCGTCCAAATCGGTGCTGTTTTGGGGGTCAATCGTGAAGACCCGTTCGTCTAGCCGTTTTTCTATTTGGAAATCGGGGTTCTCAAAAATCTGTTTTACAAAGTGTTTGGCATCTTGTTTTTGTACTCGCTCTTTTGTTTTTGTTGTGAGTTCTTGGATAGAAATATGCAGGCTTTTACAATACAGCTGATATTCGTAAAAAGCAGGCAAGCTATCTACTTCCCCGATGGTTTCCACGAGTAATCCCTGGGGGTGTTTATTTTTCCAGTGATCATAACGAAACAAAACATAACGGTTTTTTAAAACTTTGGAGAACCCGGTGGTTTTTATGTCATAGGGGACGAGAAAGGTAGGAAGGTATTTATCATCAGGAACGCATTTGTATAGGAGGCGCTTCTTGTTCTCTGTGCGACCATAGGTCTTATTGTTCTCTAAAAGCAAAACCCCGGGAAGTGATTTGCATGTTTTTACATACGAATTCACGACTTCTATTTCTGGGTTCTCTGAATCCGGATTCTTGATAATAAAATGATCACGACTCATGAGTTTTTGTTCTGTAGGATTTATCTTTGAAAGAGTCTCGTATATTGGGTCTAGATGCGCGATTTCCAGATTCGTATCGGAATGAAAAAATGCCCATGAGGAATAATTTCGGTCATGGATGGTAATTTTATAGGATTCGCACATTTTTTACAAAATGGATGTTTCGTTGATGAATAATTTCTCAATAAATAAATCACGGTATTTTTATGTTATTTTATACGGGAAATATATAAAATAACAATGGCGTTATCTAGATTTGACATTCCTATCCCAAATTTTGGATCTTTGCCGATGCTCGTAAAGGTTCTCCATATTTTTCTTTTTATTACCATGTTGATAAGTCTTGCCATCTTTGTTTTGGCCATGGGAATGAATTCGCGAGAACACCGACCTTTTTATTTTGCCTGGCAATTTCCTATGCTTTTAGCCATATTTTTGGAGTCCTATTACATGAATCCCAAGTAAAAGATAGCAGCTAATCGCGGATAGAGATTAAGGTCTATCTGTGGTTTTTAAGCTTCGCAAAATCCAAATGGATTCCGCTTCGCTTAAAAAACCGTGGCTAGCTGCTATCTCTTTCACTGACGAATTTCATTCGTCCACGAATAGAGATTAAGGTCTATCCGTGATCATTTCACGCAACAATATTATGACAATAAAATATATCCAGATAGTATTATTCAAAATTGCGAAATATTAAACTTGCACGCACCTGCGTTGATTTATCAGTGGGAATAGAATGCAACCAATAATTGTTTGTAGGATAATTGATTATACATAGATCTCCTTTATCCAACATAACATCAATATTTTCAAAACCATTCCGTTCAAATCTCATAATACGTGATTCTCCAAGTGAAATGCTTGCTATTTTTGTGCCTTCATTCATCTCTTTATCTTTATGAGGTTTTATGCCAACTTGTCCTGAATTATATATTTGCAGAACACATGTATTATATTGTTGTTCAGTTGTTATAGATATTTTATCACGTAATTCTTTATACTCTTGTTTCCAAGGATTCACTGGCGTTTTTATAATTTTTCCTCTAATTGTGATTATATATTCTTTTATGTCTCCATAAATTGTTTTATTTCTTTTTTTTGAAGGTTGTCCTGCTTTTGTCAGTAATGGATTTTTCACATGGACAGGATCCGTTAAAATGGTCTCTAATAACTCAGTTGAAATATTTTCTTCCAAATATTTTTTATAAACAACTATGTTTAATTTGTTCAAAGGATTAGAATATTGTTCTATCATTTTTAATCTGTTTTCGTGGACGAATAGATATCAAATAGATCAATTTTATTGTTTTAATCTCTATTCGTGCATAAATATATTTATGCACGAATAGGATATGGGTTATCATGATTTTTGTATCCATTTGGATACAAAAACACGGATAGACCTTAAAGTTGATATGTTTCCGTTAACCAATCAACGAGAACATCCACTTCGCATGTAATAAACCCATGAGGGAATTTTCTTATATTCAGAAACTGGGGCCTATGCATCTGAGGAGTCTTATAGAAAACATAGGCTCCGAATTTCCCCTTTCTAACCGAAAGATGGGGCGTTAAAATTCTTAGCACATTTTTCTCTTCTTTTTCTGGGTTCTCTAAAATAGAAATAACATCCGACAAAACAATCTCCGTCAAGGGCTTATCAATCGTTTTTAAGCTTTTGGTTTCCTCTCCAATTTGAACATAGGGTCCAAACTTCCCTGTCTTCAGAATAACATCCTCTCCATTGTACTTGCCTAGGTTGGCATTCTTGAAATCCATGAGTTCTTCCACTGAATATTCACCCGGTCGTTTCAGACGTTCCAGATCTATTTTCATATCTTTTTTCACGGGTAGAAATTCCAGAGTACCATCATCGCGTTTGAAACGAATAACGGGACCATATTTTTCAAAAAGCAAATCATGTTTATCGTCCAAGAGATAAACCTGTTTTTCCAGATTCTTGGCCGACTTTGCAAGTTCTCGGATTTCGTCGTCACATACTCTACAAATATTCGCCCAATCGGCGTTTAAACCTGCGGAGATTTCATCCAATTGTTCCTCCATAGATTTCGTATAATGATAGGCAAACAGATGATCAAAATGTTCCACAAGGAATTCCAGGGATAAAATGCCGAGGGGTTGAATGACCAATTTTCCGCGTTCATTTCCGAAAGTTCTCTCTTTTTCAGATCTCTTGATTTGGTTCTCTGTAAGAATAAATTCGGAACACGTCATCTTCTCTCCTTCCAAGTCCATTTTCTTCACATAGCCACGGTCTAGAATGGTTTCAATGATGGTTGCAAAGGTGGATGGCCTACCAATTCCCATGGTCTCCAATTTATTCACCAATGTAGCTTCGGTATAATGCGAATGGCGATTATGAACAGTGACAACACTTTCAATCTCGGAAAAAGCGACAGGTTTATTCAAGGTTCTCAAATACATGAGTTGTGTTGCCGCGTTTTCTCCCCAATGGCAATCTCCGACAATTCTCCAACCCAGAAATTGTGGTATTTCTAGAGTATAATGATACAAAAGATCATTAGGAGCAGTAATGCTAACCTTGATATTATTGGCTTTAGACTCTGCCATACAGGATTCAATGGAATTAAGACGTATCAATCGGTATAGTGACATGAGTCGTTTATTCTCATTAGGTGGTATTTCGGCGATATCCAGGTTTGTCACATGAATGGCCTCGTGTGGATTCGTGTCATCTGTATTTTGGAGAACCTGAAAATCCCCCACATATTCCGGCTTTTTCCAGTGTCTAATAATAAAGGTTCTCATCTTTTCCAAAAAAACGGGAGAGTATTTGGTACTATCGGTGCGCATATAAGTGATAAATCCATTTTGATAAAGGATTTGACAAAGCGACATGGTCTCTTTGGGAGACATATGAAGCGAATTACTAGCAATTTGTAAAAGCCGGGAGGTGTTGAAAGGCTTTGGTGGCTGTGATCGGGATTCTCTTGGAGAACCTAATGACAGAATATGCGGAAAATCGCGGGATTTTTCCAAAAAAACGGCCACTTCATCGGGGTTCTCAAATTCATGATTCAATATGAATGAAAAGTTCTCCGAAGTAAACTTACCGGTCGTTTTATATTTGTATTCCATCTGGGCTGCCTGTTTTTCTTTTTCATTATCATAAACGAGTCGTAGAGCAGGAGTCTGGCATCGCCCGGCTGAGAGCGAATTAGTCTTACTATGATAGAGATATTTCCATAGAAAGGGTGAGACTTTATAACCGACAATGATATCCAGGACTTGGCGGGCGATTTGTGCATTGACCAGCCCCATGTTTATTTTTGTGGGGTTTTGCACGGCGACCAAAAGGGCCGGCTTGGTGATTTCATGAAAGAGAATTCGCTTCGTGGTTGCAATGGGTAATTGAAATACTTGACAGATATGCCAAGAGATGGCTTCGCCTTCGCGATCGTCATCACTGGCCAACAAAATATTTTCGGGAGAGAACTTGGAAATGATTTCGCGCATTTTTTCAACATGTTGCTCTTTTTCTTCAATCATAGAGAACCTGGGTATAAAGGTCTCCTTTGTATCAATGGATTTTAGACTTTCAATGTACCGGATATGACCATTGGATGCGATGCAGTAATAATCGGCCCCCAAATAATCCATGATTTTGTTGCATTTAGAGGGAGATTCAACAATGATAAGATAGGTTCCGGTTATGGGGCGGTTTTCTTTGATGGGGGCAGAGGTTCTCTTTTTATAAAAATGTTTGGGGGGCATTGTATCTTATTATAATATCGCCGGCTTGTTTTTATTCTCTTTATGCGCTTTCAAATGTTCAACGGTGTAAAAATTGAAGACGATTCAAAAAATCAAAATATCCCATATTGCAATGACCACTCCATTCAAATCTGCAGTGAATCCAATATTGGCAAAAAACGAGGTTGAATTTGCAGACCTCGTAGTCGGTAAAGAATATTTACTGGAATACAATGTTTATAATACCAACAAGACAATTAAGACCAAGGGGGTATTCATTCATCAAAAATGTCTTATTGAACCGTACATTGTCACCTACTTTCAAACAAGTAAATGGATCTATCCACAGATGTATCATGAGGCAAATACGCGTTATTATACACCCATAACTCATGTATTATACAGACTATCATTAGAACGACAAGCATTTGCACAAAGTATCAACAAATTATCAATGGACCGAAAAGGAAAAAAAGGATGGCGTAGATGCTCCAATAAAAACAGTCTAGGTTACGAGCTAGTAAAAATATATTATGCGACCAATGAAAATCATTTAGAAAATTGACTCTAAAACCATGATAATAGTGACAGGAACAAACATGATCGCTGGAATTATCAATAAAAAGAACGCACTGAAATCATTGTCGGATGCCGAGTTTGAGAGGATTTTGCCACTTCTCGCACAAGAACTAGAAACCCATGGAATCCTCTATGAAACTTATACAGATGAAGAAATCAGCAAGGACTGGAAACTGCTCTGTGGAAAACCATCAACTACGGGTATCACAACAATTTCTGCCACAGCAACTGCGGGAATGAAAGTGCTAAGAAAACACATGCGTCATTTTCATGAGGTTGCCAATCATAAAGGAAATTCAGTGCGCTCATTATGGAAGAAGGAGAACCTGGAAAAAGCCATCCGATTTAATAGAGGGAATCATTCAACTCCCTATGCATCCGAGATCATAAGGTCTCTATCTTTTACAAATGGTCTAGGGAAAGTGACGATGTATAGGCCATTGATGGCGAGGAATGTTGTGGCACATTTTGGAGCAAAAACAGTTTTAGATGTCTGTGCAGGATGGGGTGGGCGGATGATCGGGGCCAAAAGTGTTGACTTAGACGACGTCCATTACACAGGAATAGAGCCCAATACAAAAACATATGCTGGATTATGTGCGATTCGTGATGAACTGGGGCTATCGGGCGTGACCCTCATATGCGAACCTGCGGAGAAGGCCCTTTTAGAAATGCCAAAAGAAATGAGGTTTGATATGGCTTTAACAAGCCCGCCCTATTTCAATCTGGAAATCTATTCCGACGAATCTACACAATCGGTTGGACAGAAAGATTACCAAACATGGATAAACACATTTTTGAAACCAGTTATAATAGGAGTCATTGGAAGAGTGAGATTTAGTGGTTGGAGTGTGAAGAATTTCAAAACAGATAAGCAATATGACTTATTAGACGATGTAATCAGAATTCATAAAGAAAACGGATGGAAGCAATTAGATGTAATGTTTACAATGTCCAACAGTTCTCGCCCAGGAGGAGGGGGGGTGAAAAAAACGGAGGAGGTTACCTATATCTTTGTGAAAGAATAAGTTTAGGGTCGCAAACAAAATAATATGACTATATATTAATTATAACCAAAGATGAATAGATTTAAAAAGAAAGGGGGTGATGGTGACGGTGAATCAGATCTATCGGAAGATGTGAAGATGTTGATGAAATATTATAAACAGCAATTCCTTAGTGGATTATTATTGTTTATTTTTACTCTGGTGCATATTGTGATATTCATTTTCTTATACCAAAAAGATCAAGAAATTCCGTGCTTTCTGGGACTTATCATGATACATAGTCTTATGTTTGCATACACATTCAATTTATGTCTTATTTATTTCAAAGATAATGGAGAAGGAACAAATTACATGAAGTTCATCTGGGCATCAATTATGATCAGTATGTCAATCAAATTTTCTGCACTTGTTATTTTTTCATTCGTATTTACAAGATTGTTTCGGCATCTTCAAACGGCCATCAATAGTGGTGGTTCAGTAAAAAATGTCTCGCAACCGCTTGACCTTCTACCCACCCATTTATTTAAAACACTTCATGAATATTTCAAACCAATATTCATAAGCTCGTCGTCTGCAATTATTGTTATGTTACTATTAATAACACTTATACCAACTCTCACGAGCAAGGGTGTTCGTTTAGACTATTTTTACGGGTTAATGGGACTATTGGGTCTCTATGCCGTTGGCGCAAGCTGTTATGAAGTCTTTTGTTCCAATCTATTTTTAGAATTGAATAAGAGGACACCAACATCATTCGCATAATAAAGTTTATGTATTTCTACGAAAAAATACATAAAAAATCAATACCATTCTTAGAAATGAAGTATTACGAAACCCATTTTGAAGATTATATTCATGCAGTGGAAGAACACAATATCCATCCTGAACTAAATTCATTTTACACAACGTTACCTTTATCAAAATATAAACTAGAGAACTTGATACTGCATGGACCTGTAGGGATTGGAAAATATTCACAGGTTCTCTATTTATTGAAACGGTATAGCCCAAGTGATCTGAAATATGAAAAGAAGATGACGATACAGACTGAAAAGCAGAATTACATTTATAAAATCAGCGACATACATTATGAAATTGACATATCATTGCTAGGGTGTAATTCAAAGATCGTATGGCACGAACTTTTTTTCCAAATTATTGATATTGTTTCTGTTAAACATGACAAATTCGGTATTATATTATGTAAAAATTTTCAAACTATCCATAGTGAGCTCTTGGATATATTCTACAGCTACATTCAACAATACAACCACTCTCATACCAATATTACCATCAAATTTATTATTATTTCTGAGCAAATTAGCTTTCTCCCTTCTGCTATCATTAATTCATGCAAGATTATAAATGTCCGGCGTCCTGATATAGCCAATTATGAGATAATGATACAATCCAAGAATAACCATTCGGTTCAACACATTCAACAGATCGGCGTAGAAGGGATTATTAATTTAAAGGAAATACATTCATTCGCTAGGTTAACAAGTATCAATGATTTGCCGAATGACCATTTCAACACAATATGCGACGCAATTATTGGCGAAATAACCAAAAAAGAAAAAATAGAATTTACAAACTTTCGTGATATTTTATATGATATTCTCACATATAATCTGGAAATATCGGAAACTATCTGGTTCATTCTTAGACATCTCATCGCACGGAATTTATTAACACCCTCCAATGTTCATGATATTTTACAGCAAGAATCGCTATCGTTAAAATATTACAACAACAATTATCGTCCCATATACCATTTAGAGAGTATTATGTATTATATAATAAACAAAATTCGCGGGTCCGATGAATTATGAAACCGCGTGCTATTATTTGGATTTAAATCGGAACGAGGAAATTACAAAGGAACAATTGAAACGACAATATAGATTAAAAGCGCTGTGTTTTCATCCAGACAAGAACAAAGAACCTGATGCCAACGAGCAATTTCGGAAAATTCAAGATTCGTATGAGTTTTTGCAGGCAGACTTGTTATGTGATTCGGATTCGGATAATGAATATGATCTTAGCGATGATAATGATTATTCTCCTGTTCCCAATAGTTATAGCAGCATATTATCTTCATTCATCGGAAGATTCATAGGTTGTGAAGATATAAACCCGTTAGTGAAACTCATTTTGCAAAAGATTGCAGGGAAATGCGAATCAAAAACGATTGAAGTGCTAGGAAGGCTTGACAAAGAGCTTCTAATCAAAATTAATGGTATATTGAAAAAATATCGGGGGGCTTTCCATTTATCCGCACATTTTTTTGATAAAATAGATGAGTTATGTCTGGAGAAAATGAAACATGATGAATGTATCATTTTGAATCCGGGATTGAACGACCTGTATGATAATATGCTATATCGTTTACAGTTGGGTGGCAGTGAATATGTTGTCCCACTTTGGCATCATGAATTAATGTATGATAATAGTGGGACGGATATTTATGTGAGGTGTTATCCTATTTTACCGGAAAACATATCCATTGATTATCAGAATAATATACATGTGCAATTAAACTACAAGATTGCCGAACTTTGGGGAGTTGATTCTATGCGCGTTACGGTTTGTGATAAAAAGGTGGTTTCTTTTTCTACGAAAGATTTGCGGTTAGTAAAAAAACAGACCATTGTTTTACCAAAAGAGGGTATTTCCCGGATTAATACTTCCGATATCTTTGATATTACCAAAATGAGTGATGTGATTTTGCATATTGAATTGGAACAGTAATGAACCGGAACAGTAATGAACCGGAACAGTAATGAATCGGAACAGTAATGAACCGGAACAGTAATGAACCGGAACAGTAATGAACCGGAACAGTAATGAACCGGAACAGTAATGAACCGGAACAGTAATGAACCGGAACAGTAATGCACCCTAACAGCAGTAAAAAATATTACAATTACTGGATTGTAATATTTACCTTTTCATTTATTTTAACATACACACATAAACAAAATTGATCTATTTTTCTTCTATTTCATCTTTTCTATTTTTTATAAAGTTATTGTTATTCAGGTCGTCTTCTTCTTGATGACCTTCTTCTTCGCTGGCTCACTTGCGGCTGCAACTGCTACTGGTTCTGGAACAGCCACCTTCTTAACCACCTTCTTGACTGGTGCCGTCTTGACTTCCTCTGCTGGCTCAGAATCCTCTGCGTCAGGTTCCTCATCACTATCAGGAACAACCGTAGACTGCTGTTGAACTGGCTCGTCATCCTCCTCTTCTTCCGCATCATCGGGTTGTGTTGCAGGTGTTGACTTGGGTTGCTGAGCATCAAGTGTCTGAATCTCATCTGTTGACAATTGCACATAGCATCTGTCATAAACACTTGAGACTTCCATAGGCTTCACGACTACTTGATTCAACTTCCAAGTAACACCCCAGCCCTTTCCACCGAACCAGAGACCACCACATTGCAAAACACATGCAACTGTGCTATCCTTGGGAACGAAATCCAAAGGTGTGTGATTCTCATTCTCACTGGGAAAGAGACGATTCTGCTTGGTGTCATACACTTGAACTGACCAACGACCGTTGTAGTTGGGAACCTTGACACTCACAGTGGGTGCCTTGGTCATATCGGTTTGCTTGGTCACCTTATCCTTGGGATACTTGATGAAGGGAAAGAAGTTGTCTTCCACGACCTCGCGAGTCTTGGCCTTACCGAACCAGAGCTCGGAATTCTTCACTGCTGCGTCAATAATCTGCGATTCAAATTCCTTAAGTTTTCCTAAGAACTCACGCGTTGCTGGAGTCTCGTAGTCCGCATTGGGGAAACGGAGAGACATCTTGAACTTACCGTCTGCATCGCCCTTCTCATCCACAAAGTCGGAAATTCCCCAAGTCTTTAGAAGAGGGGTTGAAACATGAAGAGAGCGGTTGGTCTGTGCACTGATAATGTTGATGGATTTGGCTCCACGCTCATTGATCTTGGGTTGCATAAACTTGACCTTGGGAACATCCCACTCGGAAGAAGAGAGAACAATAGGTACGCTTTGAGTTGACATTTTGATTGGAGTAATAGTTTTGGAGTAAAGATTTGCTTGTGCTTTTGCGTTTAGAATGATTGCTTGTTGTTGGGGGTGTAGTAAATTATAGGGTATTCTCTTTAATTCAATTTTATAAAATCAATTTCTCAAAATCACCACTTTTTAAGAAATTCGGTGATCCCATTTTTACAAATTTGTAAAAGTGGAAATGGGGGGATCATTTGTGACGCTTCTGTGTTTTTTTATAACGTCGTTTTGTGTGCCTTGACTTATATTTGCGTAATCCACCGCGAGTGTTGGTTTTTGCAGAATCACTGCGACTGGAGGAATTTGCAGAAGCACTGCGACTGGAGGAATTTGCAGAAGCGCCGTCACTGGAGGAATTTGCAGAAGCGCCGTCACTGGAGGAATTTGCAGAAGCACTGCGACTGGAGGAATTTGCAGAAGCGCTGTCACTGGAGGAATTTGCAGAAGCGCCGTCACTGGAGGAATTTCCAAAAACACTGCGAAGGATGGAATTTTCAGAAGCACTGCCTCTGTGGGATTTTACAAAATTTTCCCAATTTATTTTTTGATTTCTATGACTGAGTGGTCTTCTAGGTGGCGGTGGCGTAAGTTCAGTTATATTGTGCTTTCTTATGGGAGCGCGGTCAAGTACACGTTGTTTATATTCTTGATCTATCTGCTGACGGATATTCTCGTCACTAGATTTTTCGGCTAGTTTTTTCATCCTATGTACTCCTCTAAAAAATTGTTTACGTTGTTTACTTGTCATATTCTTGCCAAAGTCGTCATCAAAAAAACTATGTTCCTCATTATAATAATCGATCAAATTGTTCATTCTATAAAATAATACGAGAAATTATGCAAGGCGCTAGATAGTCTACAACTCCCCCCATAGAGTCTACGACTCCCTAAAATATCAGGTTTGCCTTTCCCGAAATACACGAACAGTTACCATGTAATTTAGAAATGCGCGTCCAACGATTTATAACACCACGTTCAAGCGATAAAATACTGCAAAAATATATATAAATAAATATCTATAGATGTTATAATAACCTACATTAATAGGAAGAACATGTTTTCAAAACCTGTGCGAGAAAATGATAAACCGCCATGTAAAAAAAATACAACAACAGAGAACCCAATACTAAACTACCGAGATTTCTTTAAGAAAGGGATTGTGTTAAAAAAATACAAGGTTCCCGAGTTGAAAACAATTGCTAAACATCACCGTCTTCATATTACCGGAACAAAAGGTGTCTTGATTGAAAGAATTGAGAACCTCTTCACAAAAATGAAAAGTGCAGAGAAAATCCAATGCATTTTTAGAGGCTGGCTCGTGAGATTCTCTTTTAAAATTCGTGGGGAAGCATTTAAGGACAGGTCTTTATGTGTGAATGACACTGATTTTTGTACTCTAGAACCCATAAATGAAATACCATTTGAGTATTTTTATAGCTATCGTGACGAAAAAGACTTTATTTATGGTTTCAATATCAGTTCTTTGATACAATTGTTCAAGAAAAATCAAAAATTAGAGAACCCGTATAATCGCGAACGAATAGACCGACAAAAGATTTGCCAGATTCTCTTCTTGAACAACATCATTCCGATATTATTTGCAGAGAAAGACGAAAATCACATAAAAATTATAGCAGAAAAACCTATAGAGAATAGAGCACAAGAGGCCCAATACCTATCCAATTTTTATTATCGTCCACAGGTTTTATTAACCCAATCTGAAATGAATATGGAACTGAGGACAAATTTACAGAAAATCGTCTCATCTAGAAATATGCCTATTACGCGAAGAATACAAGAATTATTCATGGAAATAGACCGATTAGGAAATTATACGCAAAGCAGTTGGTATAGCTCTCTGAACAGATCGGAATATGTCAGGCTATATAGAACATTGTTTGACATTTGGTATTACCGTGGGCATATACCGAGAGAAATTAAGAATAAAATTTGTCCGTTAATAGACCCCTTTTCAAATATTTTCAGCACACGGTTAAGTACATTTGAAATTACTTTAGATCAAATTCAAGTGATATGCACGACTGTCATTGAAAATTTGATTTATTCGGGAATAGATGAGGAATATCGTAAAATAGGAACATTACATGTATTATCGGCATTAACACTTGTGTCAGGTCCTGCAAGAATGGCAATGCCATGGCTTTACGAATCAATCGTATTCTAATTTTTAGGGATGAAAATTTATAATATCATTTTATTTTAATATTATAAAAATGGTAAACGTAACAATTCCTCTTGGATCAAGAGAAGTCCGTATTGATGAATTCGCGCCGTCTGGAAAAAAAATTGTATTTAAAAATAACGGAGGTACTTGCAAATTTTATGTTAATAATAAGGGTAGCAAATTTTACAAGTGTGATAACGGTAGAGTTGCCACAGAAATGGCATTCAATATAACTAATTACAACGCCTCACTTAAAAATAATATTTACTATATTAGTCATGGCAGTGGTAACAGTAGTCTAACTGCTGATACCGGTTCCATGCCAAAAGATCCTCCTCCAAAATCATTCGTAGTTCAAGCACCGAAATCTGCAGCAGCTTCAGTTAGTAGTTCGGCTTTTGGTTCGTCAGGAAATGCAATCGCAAACCAGGCTATAAATAATAATCAGGCAGCAGCAGCGGCGGCAGCAGCAGCAGCAGCAGCAGCAGCAGCAGCACTCAAAGCGACATCTCAAATCAGTTCATATTACGTAAATGCAGTAACTGAGAATGATAATGCAAATAAAATATACACTAGTTTTACTTCTACTTCTACAGTATCCCCTCAAACCGATTGCGATACAATATATTCTACACTTGCCGATAGTTTAAATAAACTTTTATATTACAATACACAAATTAATAATTATATTACTACTAATATTAACGCGAATGTTATAAGTACCAGCACATCAGTAACATATACATTTAATAATAATAATACAACTATAACCGTTGGCGAATTACAGTCAAGATTATCAAGTATGATAACAACCGTTACTGGATATCTTACAACTATCAAGTCATCCGGGCGTTGTAGCTATAGTAATTTAACTCAAGAGCAGCAGTCAAATATATATATAAATCAAAGAAATCTTGCAGTGTCATTGATTTATGACATATCAAGTTCTGGTGGTGCAAGTAATCTCCGTGATAGTAGCATGATTGATCATAATTATTTATCAACTGCCTATCTGTTATTACCGAATATTATTAACACAGGTAAATATCTCACAGATTACAATTATATTTCAACCATATTATCCAACGTGATTGATAGGAATTTACCGATTCCTCCCAACATACAGCCGTTAGTTGAAATTACCCCCTATCCAGTGAATGAACCTTCCAATCCATTAATTACATATTCTGTAACCAATAAATCTCAACAAATTAAAACACAAATTACTTCCAGCAATGCTTCTATAAAAAGGTTTTATTCATCTATAGACTATGATAATATAATTACTGACTTGGACGATACTGATCCTTCTGTCTTTGAACCTTATGTTACTTATATAAATGATTGCAAGAAAAGTATATCCGACATAAGCAATGCATTAATGACAGTTACAACCAATCTAGTAGACGCAAGTAACGCAGTTAGTGATTTTCAAAAATACAGAACAGGATTTGTGTTTTATTCACAAAATCTAACGAATGCAAATAGTAATTTGCAAAATGCAAAAACAGATTACACCAATGTATACGCAGATTATTCCTATGTATGTAATAATATTGGTTATTTTTTGGAAACAGAACTAATAAATGTTGCTTCAAGTGTATTAAATAATTCAATAACTGTAATGAATTCTCTTTTGATTCAAATGTCAGATATATCTAACAATAAAAGTAATGATGTTGAATTCGTGTCATCTTACATTGAAAATCCGAATAATAGTCTCATTGATGATATTACTGATATTGCATTGTCAAAAATAAAGGAAATTCATGATACCAGTGATTTTTATAATGATTACATTATTCCCGGGTTAAAATACGTATTTTCTAACATTAAACCCATTCCCATGTCTGTTATTGTTAACCAATATTCTAATACTACAACGACTCCTATAAGAAATACAACACCAAACCCTACAACCGCACCTTCAATGCCAAGATTAATTATATTACCAAGTAATGTAGATTTCAATATGAGAATATCAAGTTATTCAAAAACGATACAAGATATAACGGAACTTGCGTCTAATATTAACAGCAATATTATTGAAGCAATGACAAACTTTTTATTATCTAGTAAAATAACGACTATTACTGCATTCAGCAGTAATATAAATGTCATGGAAAACAAGGTTAGTGGCAGCAATGACACTATAAGAAATGATTTATTAATAATAAATGATCTGAGTTCTAATTTGTACGGCGGATTCAGCTATTCAAAGAAAAAAAAATACCATGGCGTTATCAATGATTTCAACGACTTAACGCCAGAATATATTAATAAATTAAACCAGATGCATGATATGATTAACGACGAAAATAATCATTTAATTAGAAACAAGGTTGATACTGTAACCCAAACTCAACTAAACAATTATAATAGCGAAAATGGAATGAATACTGAATACTATAACAACATCGCTTTAGTTATCTACGTCATTCTCTTTGTAATTGTGTGTTATATTTTCTATTCCATTCCTGATATTTCTATCTATACAAAATTATTTAGTATCCTATTCATAGCATCTTATCCTTTCTTTATTTATCCATTAGAACATCTGGTCTTTTCTATTATTTCGTCTATCATCTACTACCTTTATAACACTATGAAAGAAATTTTCGTTCTTTTTTCCATTAAACTTGCATAATGCTTATTCACAAGAATGGTTTTATGTTTATAAATACCGGAATAATTTATAAACATATAATAAGAAAAGCATGTCGTCACCAACTATATCTTCACTAACAGAATCATCACCAACTATATCTTCACTAACAGAATCATCACCAACTATATCTTCACCAACTATATCTTCACCAACTATATCTTCACTAACAGCATCGTCACCAACTATATCTTCACTAACAGCATCGTCACAATCAGTATCTTCAAAAACAGCATCCTCACAATCATCATCCTCACAATCATCATCCTCACAATCAGTATTGCAACAACCAGCATTGCCACCACCAGTATTGTCACAAACAGTAGCTTCTGTTTCAGAAGCAAAAAATACATATCTAATTTTAAAAAATCAGGTGATTGATAAGATCAATGCAATTTTATATGATTACAATGGAAAATATAGTTATTACCATATTTATAATCCAGCATACACTCTGACAACCGCTGAACTAATCGCATACTCAGATCAGATAGGAAATGCACAAACTTATATCAAATATACTGCGCAAGTTACTCAACAGTTAATGGATAACTTACTGAAAACAGGAGCATTTTCAAGTGGAATTGCCCCGTCTACCCATATTACGGATATGAGCAATTGTGATGGTAATATAAATGTATTACAAGACGCCATTTCAAAAGTATCTTCCAAAGGTTTTATACATGTGTCCTTACCGTATCCAATGGTTAAAGAAACTCCTGGGAGTACAGATTTATCACCATTAGCTTCAATTATAGATTCTAGCTTGAATGCTATTGCGAATTTTATATATACTAATATAAATCCACTAGAACAAGAGTGTTCAAAAAATCTTAATAATATATTTTATAATTATAACAATGATTTATCAGTTACATCAGGATTACAAAATATCGTTAATTATCTTTCAGATTCACCATCAGCTGATGGATCAACAGCATATGATAATGGTGAGACAAGTGCAAATGATTTTGCCAACCTAACATTTGATAATTTAAAATACAATGATATTTCCGGCATTATTATTGATACTTTTTATTGGTTTCAAACCAATTCCGCAAAATATTTATCAAATTTTGACAACTGCTATAATTTTATTTCTAGCCAAAAAATTGAGGTAAATAATCTACAAACAGACGCAAGTAATTGCATGAAGATATTTAATGCTTTATTAGAAAATGGTCCAAATTACGTCATGTCAAATAAAGAAAGTATTGTTTCTAACATTTTATATTTTAACAACACGTTTATTGGTGTAAATGTAGACGCCTTGGAATTTTTATCTTCAGTGAGTAGAAATCTATTGGGTTTCATAAGTTCTATGGAGAAATTACACACTGCGATAAAAACTTATTTTATTGCTAGTATTTCATCCAATGATTATGATGCATCTGATATTCTCAATGGAACAACAGATTATGAAAATACATGCAATCTTATAAAAAATTTAATGTCTTATTTAAAAAATTGTTTTACAGCGTTTAACTCAAAAACCACATCTACGACTGCCGAGTCGTTTGATTGCACAAATACCAATACAATTTTATCTATAATAACGAAGTATAGTACGAATCCTTATATAAATTATAATATACAATCTGGGCAAAATGGACTTTTCCGCTATTCTATATTTGCCACGCACATCAATGCGAGTATTAAGATTATGATTGATAATTCAAAAGAAATTAGCGTTGCAAAGCTGGGAATATATAAGCAAGATTATGATGCTCGGATGGGGATTCTAAAATCCCAATACGGATCAAATGCGGATTTAATAAAAAAAGTGTATGAACCTCAAATCGCTGATCTCTCCGGTAAACTATTTATGTGGAACGAAAAATACGATTCGTTAAATACAAGTTTTCATAGAAAAATTTACGAAATGATGGGGGACATATTTTATCAAAACGATAAAATATCCAAAGACACCACCGATATTGTAGACCATCATATAATGGATGATAACAATTCTTCTTTTCAGCAATCACAAAACAATGGCCTAAATTTCATCCATTATAACTTACTAATCTATATTTACTACTTCTTACTACTCATTGTGAGCTATATCTTATTTTTTAATAGACCGGAGATGTCATTTTATTTCAAGCTTTTCATCTTTACCATTATAGCCATCTATCCGATTTATTTTTTAACTATTATTCATTACCTATATGCCAAAATATCATATTATTATTATCTAATTGTTGGAGTTCCAAATAATGATAACGAAGTTAATAATATAATTAGCCTTCCGACAATGAGTACAAAAGTTTATAATCAAACCGTGTCTCAGCCCGATCCTCAAACGACTACCCAATAACATCTAGTACCGCTGTTCCTCAAACCACTAGACCAATAACATCTAGTACCGCTGTTCCTCAAACGACTAGACCAATAACATCTCGTCCCTCTACTAACTAAAAACCCATGACCGCCAAACCTAAAATTTTGCTTCTGTTTGCGATACAACTGTTCAATGATTCTATAACAATCATGTAAAAAATTACTTACTATTTATGGTAAGTAATTTTTCCCTTCCCCATTCTACATTTTGGACCGGGACAATAGATAGACCTTAAAATACTTGGTTAGCTGCTATCTCTATTCGTGGACGAATTTTATTCGTCCACGAATAGAGATTAATGTCACACCGCAAAATTATAATTCCTCCCCATGAATATCCTCATATTCTTCTTCGGCAGTATCATTGAATTGTATCTCATCACGCTCATACCGAATCTTTACACCCAACCATGACTGATTCTTCTGTGCGCCGAACCGTTTATCCATAAATATATGTACCTCCTTTGGACTAACCGCGCATCTACCATAAGTTGATTCATACCATATTCTGAACTCATTATTAAGCTCCGTCTTCTTGATCTTTCCAGTAGACTCCACCATAATCTTATCCTTAACAAATTCCGCAATATAATCTTGGCTCTCACGATACTTGTTACTCGCTGCCAATACAATATCACAGTCCTTAACATTACCGTCGGTCTCAAATGCTACATTTGTCAGCATCGCGGCGAAGACCTCCTTCCAAATCTCAAACTTTTCTTTCAAATCCTTGTCAACCTTGAACTGAAATGGTTTCACTGGATCACCTTGAACCGGATTCTCAGTAAATAGCGACTCAAACGGCACATAACGAATACGACGCCACGTTCCATCATCATTACTCTTAACCTCCATTTCCGTGTTTGTGCAAACTGCTAGTGTGAACTGTGGACGGAATTCCAATGTTTGAATCATATAAGGCGCTCTAGCCTGTATAATATCTCCACCGGTCAACGATTTCATTTTACCTTCATTTATTTTATCACCCTTTGATGGCTCTTGCATAACCGCATAACGTTTTCCCTTCAGTTCAATCAACTCGGGTTGTAAACCACCAATCTTTGCACGCTCTCCCTGAATCATAGATAGAGGAACTGATCCTGCATATTTTCCGAGAACTTTACTCATCAATTCCACCAAAACCGATTTTCCATTTCGTCCGGAGCCGATATACATATTGAAGGTCTGATTCTTTCCCGAGCCAATGAGAACCGACGCCAAATGCTCCCACATATATCTACATAGTTCCTTTCTTGGAAATAATTGATTCATAAAAGCATTGAGTTCATCTACTACATCCGAATACTTGGACAGGTCTTCCACAAAATCAATATTCGTACACATTGACAAATAGTCTTCCGGTAGGCATTTACGGAAAACCTTCTGCTTGAAATCCACCACACCATTCTTGAAGCAAAGCAAATAAGGATTCGCATCTAGTTTCTCCAAGAATTCCTGATCACGGTCAAAGAATAGCTCCATTGCCTCCGTCATAATGTTCTTCTTGTCGTTGGTTCTCGCTAGTTTCTGCCAGATGTCAAAGATCTTTTGGCTACGAATCTTCTTTGGATTGTTCTTATCCTCATCATTTGAATCCGCGCCAGGTTTTACTACAGCATTTACCGTCATATCATTCAGCACATCCTGGAGTTTCTCATGATACATCTTTCGCATCTCCTCTGAAATACGATTTCGTAGGGTTGTACCAGAATCTACCTGATGCCACCTACCATTTTTATTTTGATACCAAATCTTGGATGTAATACTCACACAGACGAATTCGCTCTTGTATGCTTGATAAAGAACCATCGCCAGATCATAATCCCCACATCCGGGCTGTTTTTTATCACTCATGGCATATACGGGCGAAAACAGAGTTGCCTCAATGAAATGGTCAATGCTTGCCTTGCGAATCCTCTCATATTTTTCGGGCGCATGTTGTTTCACCCAGTGCATAATAGATCGCTTCGTCAAGCCATTGTCCAATTTCATGTTCATCTTTTGCCATCGTTCCACAATATCAGGAATCTGCGTAGCATAGTGAAATCCTGGTGATTGAGCGCTCATTGCCGCCCAAACTACCAAGAGTTTGTCTATCTCATTCGGCCGATTGACCTCTGGTGATAGTGCCCATTTACAATTAATGTTCTTGAGAGCCCATCCCACGCGCATCCATTTGTCATAAGATCCCTTTCCATAAAAGGCTTCTGGAAGTGCCATTGTTAGTTCATAAGCCTCCTTCAAGTTATAATCAGCAGTGGATATGGAGTCCAAGAATGCTTCCACCCGCTCATCCAAGTCCTGTTTGGTTCTAATGGAAAGAATACTCTCAATTGTGACATCGGCGCCGAAAGTTTTCAATATGGCTCTTGAAGCTGGTTTCAGAGTATTGGCGATTGGCTTACCCGAACCATTCGTTAGGCGCTTGTACTCATTATACACCTGGATAAAATCGTTTTTAAAGAGGAATGTCGGGTGCTTGTTGTATCGCACCGAAAGACGAAAGAGATTCTTCGCGATTTTAAACTCATCCACAGGTATCGGATTCCACGAAAATTCTCCATCGCTAGTGTCATAATTGATTTCGTATATTTTTGTCAGCGAATAGGTCTGGTTATTTGGTTTTCGGGAACCATACAACTGCCAATTCGTGTTTCCTAAAGTAATTCCTTCATCAAAGGCCTTATCCCAAGTATTTGTGATTGGAAAATCCGACCATTTTTCTGTAATTACCGGGATAACACGTTCGCGAAGAATCGTTTGAACTGTTCGGTCCGCCTGGATCTCTATCAACATATGAATTCCATCTTTGACGATTTGCTCATCTTCTAGAATATTCACCTGTGGTTTTTCCATGATAAAGATGCAAAATTTACTGTCATCGTCAAATTGATAAATACGCTTCAACTCTCTCAAATAGGTATCTACCAGATCCTCAATATGGTCGGTTGTATGAATGCGTTTCGTTACAGACATATCATAACGAAAATCAATATCAACGACGATGGGGCCATCCGTATCCCGCTGTTTTTCCGTCAGATATTCCGTATTTCCTTTTGCTACGATATCCTGTTGATACAGAGTCAAGAACTCTTGATACTCCTCATCGCTGATATGATAACAACCTCCCTTGATATCTTTTTTGTCTCCAATTCGTGTATTTGTAATGACGATTCCCGGATTCTCTTTTTTATTAGCATAGTGTTTCCGCATAAAGTCATCAAAGTTTCGGTACTTGGAGACCGAGATCGCCATTGGATAATATAGATATATATTTATTTTTAGATGGGTTTCTTGAGTTCAATTTTCCAGGGTTTCAATATGAAATGCAGTCAATTTTTGAATGAATGATGATATGTTTTATTGGTATGCAATAATGCGTATCCTGCCGACTTCAATTTTTTCGCTTTTTGTGAGTTTTGGCCCTTTTTCCGCCCATTCTTAGACGTTTTGGAGCTAATCCAATTCTTTCCTGAGAGTGCGACCGTTTTCTAGATTTTGATGATGACATTTTACGACTCATTGTTTTAGAAAAATTGTCATTTTCTTCATCATATGCATCACTCTGTAAAAACGATATATCAGGAAATCTATCCTTATATGGATCTATTTCTCCATCACCGCGTCCCCATATTCTGCAAACCAACATATATTTGTCCTTATTTTGAATTTTGCTATACAGCGTTCGTACATTGTATAATCTTTTGCCCATTGATAATGTAAATGGCTCTGTTATCTTATCGTAAAGACCCTTTGTAATTATTTTCACACGATATATTCCTACAATGGCATGTCTTGGAATAAAATCCTTTACGAGAACCTCGCATGATGATTTTGCTCTATTATCCGCAGTTGCACCGTATCTATTGTCACATGTTTTTGTTATGTAATCATCCATATCCTCAAAATAGTAATCATCAAATTCTATTTCAGCATAGGTTGCTGATTTGTCTAGAGGATTTCCGCTAGTATTTGAGCAATACCATGCAGCGACTTGTTCACTTTCAGTAGTAGATATATATCTTGATTTCTGTATAGCACGAGAACCACTATTTATATGTTGTCCTGGAGTGATATAACAACACGGTTTATATTCTTCTTCTGGACATCTATCGCATTGTGCTGTAATTCCTTCACTAAGCAAATTTGGTAATTCATCTGTTCTCAATGCGCGAAAAACCTTCATTACTAATATATTTGGCGAAAAAAATATATTAGTAATGATATTACTTATAGCTATTCATTGGTAAAATGATAGATCTATTGACTAAAATCCCGCATCATAACCATCCTCCGTGTCTACACACATCGTCTCCGACTCCTTCTTAATCGCCGATAAATTATTACGGATCTGTATCTTCGTCTTTGAGCAATTCGCCGTAGGATCCTCCATTGTACCAAACATCTCATCTATATCACCGCGCTCCTTCTCCAATTCCGTCTCAGGTAAGTTCGCCATCTCCTCCATATCCAGAACTATTTGGAATGATCCCGTCCCGAAATACCCCGCCTGTCCCATCATAATATTCGCCGAAACGCCACGCATATGATCAAACTCTGCATGTCTGGAAGCATTCAATAAGACCTCCGTATGGACCTCAAACGTGGATTTGGAAATCGGACCAATATCATCATTCAGAATACCCGAACGGAAGATGGAAACCATGTTTTGCGTAGAACACATTCTGTCGCATAATAGGGATGTATGATGATAGTTGATATACACATCACTAAATTCCATCACCTCTACCAATTCATTATAGAGAATCTGACGAGCAGCTTCTAAACCAAGGACCTCGTATATTTCCTTGATATCATTACAATAAGTCCTGGTTGAGTCAATATAATCCAGTGCTAGAACATCCATCAAATTCGTACCCGTCGTATCCAGAATCCAGACATCCTTTTGTACAAATTGATCCTCCGTCTTCACCACATAGTTTTGTAGCTTTCTGGGAGCCACATTCACAATTCCATTGATACCACGTAAGACAATGTTATTCAAAAGCGTATCTTGGAAATTACGCAGCAAATAAATCTCATCGGATTGGTCTAGAGGATCACCGTTTGACCTCGTCTTCTTACTCTTATTGAAAGCGTTTCCGTTGAGACGAATACGGAAGACCAAGTTGTCGTTATTATAATCGGAATAAGCACAAGAGATTTCATTTCCATAGTTGGTAGTAATGGCGAAGTGAATATCATCCATCGTGATGTTTTTATCCAAGAGAAGTTCTTTATCCATTTCAATACGAACGATCCACTTGGATTTCTGTGTTCCTTCTGCGGTTTCTTCTCCCAGGCATTCCTCCACCATGTTCTCAAATTCATAGTATTGTTCTAGTAAGATCTGATCGCTGAGAATATTGGTGGATTTCTCCAGAGGATCAAAGCAAATTTGTACCGACTTGATGACATCCAAGAGTCGGGTGTGTTCCAACATATTGGCATATTTCGTCGCTTTTTCCTTATCCTGTTCATCTTGGGGTTTCAAGTGAACCGTGAGTGAGGGGTTTTTGGGATTCTTAGTTAGACGGAGAATTTCTTCAATGCGAGGGACACCACGCGTGACATTTGATTTGGAGGCCACACCAGAAAGATGGAACGTATCCCTCAAGCATAAACCGTTGTAGCAATCAAAGTTTCGGGTATCTTCAACAGTTAAATCGTAGGCGTATTTGGTTGTATTTTGGACCTCTTCTATTGAGACAATCTGATCAAACTCAATGTCGGTGAAGCGACCCATTCGGTCTTCCATTACCAATTTTCCGTCTACAATATTGGGAACAGTCAAATCTGACATACAATAATCGTATTTAAATGATTCATTGAGTAGATTTTGACAATTCTCTTGCTTTTGTGCAGGTTTCATATTCAAAAGTTTGGCCAGTTTTTGCGACTGTTTATTTGCAACAATAAGCTCGTAATGCTGTTTGATATTTTCAGGCAAAGTTCCGCGATTATTTTTTTCAATCTTCTTTGGTTTATAAATCTTACTAACAATTCCCAAATTCTTCAACATTATTTGAACATTCATGAGTAGGTTATGCGAAACTGATGTCATACCAATGGTCTCAGAACGATACAAATTCGTCTTATTTGATTTACTTCGGTGAACGCAACCATCTCCACCAATATACGCATCCAGAAATCCGAGAATACAGTCGTGGTTTGAAAATACGATCTTATCTGAGACAAACTTCTTGTGACTTAGATTGCCACACAGATTGGATAAAATTCTACACAAGACCGTATTATAAATACGAATGTCTTGACTTGACCAACCCTCTTGAATCTTGTTTTTATGAGTATAAATTTTTGTAGTGATATTATGTTTAACGCACCAGCGCTCAATCGGCATTAAATAATCGTCGTCATTATTGGAAATAGATACCTGATGTTTTGTCATACATCCTTCAGCACAATACGCACCTACCAAATAACCAAAGTCATAATCCAATGCAATGTTTTCGGGTATTTCATAATCGCACATATTTGTTAGTTTCATGTATACACAACCCGATTTGATCTTGCTAGATGTTTTGGTTTTACGACCAGAATTAACCATTGTGCTAACCAATTTAACAACAGAATCGCTACGAGAATGAGGAAGCGTAAATGTTTTGTTTGCGTGATTTTTCCACCAATGATGTTCGTGCATGACTGCTTTTGCCTTTTCCAAATCAGAACCGTAAAGGTATTCGGAAGGAGGTAATATATCACGCAAATTCAACTCCGAAATTTCAGAATATTCCAACGTCTTTTTAGAAACAGGCAAATAGTCCCCGACATTCAACGATTTACCATTAACACCCTGAATCTTACCATCAATCAGTTGTAGGAATGACTTGGCTTTCGTTGCAATTACCTCACGATTACCTGCTGTAATGACTCGTAACATAGTATT
>Ga0214921_10001797_pt1 | contig 35878 bp, 35 predicted proteins | sample LL1505_MetaG_FD_177992 | JGI IMG/M metagenome (GOLD analysis project Ga0214921, IMG submission 177992) | Freshwater microbial communities from Lake Lanier, Atlanta, Georgia, United States - LL-1505 | ecosystem: Environmental > Aquatic > Freshwater > Lake | place: USA: Georgia | collected... | reverse complement strand
TAATTGAAATGTAAATAATTAAATTATTATTTTACTTATTTAGATAGATTTTATATATATTTGTTATATGAATAATAACAATATAAATATAGTTATTGATGAAAATTCAAACAATGAAGAATTAAATAATACTGAATTAGAGTCATTACTAAAAGAAATTGAATATGCTCATGTAAATGATTTTTTAATGTATCAAAATAACGTGAATTACAGCTCAAAAATGCTAGCCAAGTCAATGGATTATGAAATGAATTATACCATAAAACAATTAATCCGTATTTGTGATTATTATGGTATTACAAAAGATATCAAAGCAAATAAACTTAAAAAAGACGAAATTATTTCTTTTTTAATTGATTTCGAAGAAAATGAAAATAATACAATGATAGTCTACAAAAGAGAACAATTTTGGTATTATATGAATGAAATGAAAAATGATAAATTTATGAAAAAATTTTTATTGTTGTGGTAAAATGGTAAATTAGTAAAATAATATAAAAATATTGGTTTATATTATTATAATATTATGGTTCTCTCAAAAATTAATAATGATGTAAGTTATCCCGAGTTTAAAAATGTTGATAATGATGATTTTAAAAAAGAAGTTGAAACACTTTATCAAATAGAAATAAAAGGCGTTGAAATTATTATAGCTGTCGGAAATGCTAAAAATACTTTTGAAGAGAGTAACAATATTCTTTATTTTCCTATTTATTTAGTCAAGACAAATAACAAGGTAGTTCAAATTGGAGTATATGAAATTGAAGCAACCGATTATTTAAATTATTTAGATAGTGATAACAACTTAGACGTGGAGAAAATAGACAATCCATTGATATATAAATTTGTTACAAAGGATTTTTTAGAAAATATAAGAATGAAACCGGATAGGTCGTTGAGTGATGATGATATTCTGAAAAAGGATGAATTTAGCGAACACGATGAAAATGATGAAGATGATGAAGATGATGAAGATGATGAAAAAGATAAAGGTCCTCAAGAATTAAATATAGAAATTTATGAAATTCCAAAAGAAAGAGAAGGTCTTTTTATATTAACAAAAGGTGTGCCTATACCACCTTTATTAGAGGAGGAAACCGCTAAAAAAGTAAAAGATATTGAGGAAAAATACAAAGAATCCAATTCCGATAATTGGATTCAAAAATATATGAAAAATAATTATTATTCTATAACTGATAATGAGGGTGGTGGCGATTGTTTATTCGCAACAATCAGAGACGCTTTTTCTAGTATAGCACAACAAACATCGGTTAATAAATTGCGCAATAAACTGTCAGAAGAAGCGAATGATAAAATTTTCATGAATTATAAAGAACATTATGATATGTATAATCAATCGTTGATAGATGAAACTAAACAAATAAAAGAATTGGAGATTGAATATTTAAAAATGAAAGAACAGTTTGCAAATACGTTAGATCGTGATCAAAAAAAATATATTTCAGAACAAGCTATAAAAGTAAAGGCTCTACATGATAAAAAGGTAGCTGAGAAAAAAATAACATCTCAAATATTGAATGAATTCAAATTTATGAAAGGAATTGATACATTGGATAAACTGAAAAAAAAGATACGTACCTGTCAATTCTGGGCAGAAACATGGACTATTTCTACATTAGAGAGAATTTTGAATATAAAATTCATCATTTTATCAAGCGAAGCTTATAAATCAGGAGATATAAAAAATGTTTTATTATGCGGTCAATTAAATGATGATTATTTATCAAATAAGGGGGTTTTCAACCCAGAATTTTATATCATTGTCGATTATAATGGGTCACATTACAAATTAGTATCTTATAAAAATAAATTAATATTCAAATTCAAAGAATTGTCTTATACTATTAAAAAAAAGGTGGTTGACAAATGTTTGGAAAAAAATGCCGGGCCATTTGCTATCATACCTGATTTTCAAAAATTTAAATCGAGTATACAATATGAAAAACCCGGATCTACCAAAAAAGAAAATTATGAAGATTCAACTTATGACGAATTATCCGAATCCAAATTAAGAGGGTTTTATGATGATGACATTGTATTTTCTTTTTATTCTAATTCCTTCATAAAACCATTACCTGGGAAAGGAGCTGGTGAAAAAATACCTAATGATAAATTAAAAGATTTTACAGAATTAGCGAGTATTCCTGATTGGCGAAAAAAATTGGACAATTCTTGGTCGCAGCCGTTTACATTAAATAATCATAAATGGAGTACTGTAGAACATTATTACCAGGGATCAAAATTTAAAAATACGAATCCTGAATTTTATTTGAATTTTTCTTTGGATTCGGGAACTGAATTATCAAAAGATCCTGAAATGGCGAAACACGCAGCTAGTAAGTCTGGAAAACATAAGGGTGAATTATTGAGGCCTTTAAATGTTACAATAGATCCAGATTTTTATAATAAACGAAATAAAAGAGAGTTATATGATGCTCAATACGCTAAATTTACACAAAATGAGGAATTGAAAAAATTATTATTAGCAACAAAAGATGCTAAATTAACGTATAATCGTAAAGGATCTCAACCGATTGTGTATGATGATTTGATGATAATCAGAAATAAACTCAAAAATTTAGCATAATAATATGGAAATATTAGAATTTTATCCTCAACAAAATAATATAAAAATATAAATATTATTATAATAAGATAATCAATTATGAAACTTACTAATACAAGCAAACAATTACTTACTTTTTTTACACATAATAATTATGTGGGGTATATAACAAATAGCAAAACAACTAATAAAATATTATTAAAAATATATTATGATATTTTGGAGGCTCATAGTTTCCTTCAAAATATGAAATCAAAAAAAAAAATATATAATATTAATATTAAAAAGATTAACACTTCATTTGAAATAACGAAACCAACTTTGTTTAATTCAAAAAGTTTTCCAGAAGATATAAGAAAATATATAGATGAAATGAGTTATTCTGAAATCACATATAATTTCACTTTATTTGAGAGAACTTTCAAAATAATATTTATTGTGGAAGACGAATCTGTAGAACTAAAAATTGATACGTTCAACAAATATATTGATAACATCATTATGTGGCTATATATTTTGAATATGTACTCTTCTAAAGAATGTGTAAAAACAATTGTAGTATATTTTTATTTTACTAGCTTAGAGAAAAAATTACCTGGCTCAAATATTCATGTGTTAGATGCGCGACATGTCAATACTGCTTTTACAACTACTTGTCCAAAAGATTCTGAAATTGTTATTTTTAGAAAAGAAGAGTGGTTCAAAGTTTTTATACATGAAACTTTTCATAATTTTGGTTTGGATTTCTCAGATATGAATAATATTAATTGTCACCATTTTCTACTTTCGATTTTTAAAGTAAATTCAATTGTTAATTTATTTGAATCTTATACAGAATTTTGGGCGGAAATAATAAACTGTTGTTTCTGTAGTTTTCATTTATTAGAAAAAAAAGTTGGTTTATTAGAAGATGAATTTCTTAAAAACGCTGAAATATTTATTAATTTTGAGAGAAGCTATAGTTTTTTTCAGTTAGTAAAAACTTTGGATTTCATGGGTTTAGATTATACGAATTTATATTCTAACGACTCACATAGTAAAATTCTGAGAGATAATTTATACAAAGAAAGAACCAGCGTGTTAGCTTATTATATTATTAAAACAATATTGTTAAATAATTATCCGTCGTTTCTTTCATGGTGTGATAAACATAACTATTCATTGATTGCGTTTAAAAAGACAACTTCAAATCAACATAAATTTTGTCAGTTTATAAATAACCACTATAAGAAAAAAAATATGATACATAATATTGATAATACAATTCAATTTATTAAAATGATTAAAACTACAAAAAAAATGAGGGTTAATACAAAATCATTCTTATTGTCAAATTTAAGAATGAGTATTTGTGAATTAGGGTAAGGTTTGGATGAACATTTTACAAAATTTGTAATTTATAATAAAATTGAAATTTTAAATTACAAAAATTAAAAATATAAAAAATAAACTACTGAATTCTAGTTTTGTATGGGAATACGTTATTTGAATAAATATTTTATAGAAAAATGTGATAATACAGAGTGTATACAAACTATACCTTTTTCTGAATTATCTGGCAAAAAAATAGTAATCGACATCAGTATATATTTATACAAATTTTCAGGCGAAAATAAGTTATTGGAGAATATTTATATAATGCTGTCTATTTTCAAATATTATAATATAATTCCAATATTTGTTTTTGATGGTAAGCCTCCAACTGAAAAAAAAGAACTACTTATTCAGCGCCGCGAAGAAAAAATCATTGCTGAAAAGGAATATTTACAATTAAAAAATAAATTGGAAAATATTGATGTCGCGTCCAATGGAATGATAGATGGTTGTGAAAAACAAAAAATGATTACTACCATGGAATTGTTAAAGAAAAAATGTATAAATATAACTAAAGAACAAATTGAAAATGTTAAAGCAATGATCATTGATTATGGAATGACTTATTATGAAGCCATTGGTGAAGCTGATAAATTATGTGCTTTAATGGAGAAAGAAAACACTGTTTGGGGGTGTTTAAGTGATGATATGGACATGTTTATATATGGATGTAAAAAAGTGTTGCGCTGTTTAAATTTAAGAGATCAAACAGTTGTTCTCTACAATACAAAACAAATTTTGGAAAAATTAAATATTAGTTTGAAAGAATTAAAAGAGATTTGTATACTTTCTGGAACAGATTACAACATTAACAAACAGTATAACAAACATGATTTGTATAAGACATTGTATTATTTTAAAAAATATAAAAGTAAAAATTATAAAAAATTGGATTTTTATAATTGGTTATTAGAAAATTCTAATTATATACAAGATTATGAATCATTGAAAAAAATACATAATTTATTTAATTTAGAAATAGTATAATATATTTTACTATTGTGATGTAATAAATATACACCTTTGAAGAATTCAAATCACGCTCTACGGGAGCGTCCCATTTTTAAATCTTCGTGGGTATAAAAGATAATTTTTTTTTATTAATTAATTTTAATGAATAATAAATTGACATTTATTATACCCTCTATTGGTCGTAATACATTACAAAATACAATTCAATCTCTTGAGAATCAAACAAACGCGAATTGGTGTGCTATTATTATTTTTGATGGTTGTACTCCGAATTTTAAAACGACAAATCCTAAAATTAAAATTATACAAATTGAAAAATTAGGACAAGGTGTTAATAGTGCTGGTCTTGTGAGAAATGAAGGCATTAAATTAGCAGAGACAGAATGGATTGCTTTTGTTGACGATGATGATACTTTAGCGATTAATTATGTTGAAACATTTTATGAAGAATTACAATTTTTTCATGATATGTATGGCGGTGTTGTATGTGACGTCAGTGGGTGTGATTACGAAGTTGTCGACGGTTCAGGCTCTCTTGTATGTGATATGAGTGGTGTGATTGATGCGAGTGGTTGTCACTATGCTAGGATCGACGGTTCAGGCTCTCTTGTATGTGATATGAGTGGTGTGATTGATGCGAGTGGTTGTATAGAAAATAAAGCTACTAAAAATGATTACGAACCCGATGTTATTATTTTTAGAATGAAAACATATTACGGGGATATATGTCCAGATTTATCAACTGATAATTTTTATAATGGGAAAGTGGGTATTAGTTTTGCGATGAAAAAAACAATATTCAATAACAATATTATCTTTGTACCGTCATGTACGGAAGATTATTTTATTTTAGATAAAATACGCGAAAATAATTATAAAATTATGATCAGCCCATATCTACGTTATTTTGTTAGAAATATACCTAAAGAAGAGATCGATGCTTTTACAAAAAATAAAATTATTGGTAACCGAGTTCTTCTTAACATCTAGTTTTAATTTAATACCTTAGTGAAATGTAAAAAGGTGTAAAAAGGTGTAAAAAATATATAATACGATTGTTATATATTTTTATTTATAATTTTGAAAAAATTTATTTAAGCGTTTAAGCATTAGCACCAACTTCCTTGGTTGCTTTTGCGAAATGGCAACTCATGTACTTTTGAAGGTTGAAATATGTAAGTTCATCAGTCTTTGTTAGCTTTAAAAGTGCTGCGAGCTTTGTATCTGGGTTGATCTTGCGACCGTTTTCATTATCTTGAAGACTGTGTGCGCGGATGTACTTGTTAATATCACGAGTGACTTCAGTACGGGCCATTTCAGTACCAACTGGCTTGTCAAGGAACTTTGCTAGTTCGTCTGAAATGCGAGTAGGCTTTACAAATCCTGATGGTGCGCGGTTTCCAGCCTTACGCTTTCTCTTAGAACTTTGCTTTTGAGCAATCTTTAGTTCACGAGACCACTTCTTCTCAAGAGTACGAAATTCATTCTTTAAAGAAGAAAGAAGAACACTTGCTTGTTGTAACTTAGCAATGAATTCAACAGATTGTTCAGCGATAGGTGCTTCAACTTCAGAATCAACTACTACAGCAGGTGCTACTTCAACAGGATCTACAACAGGAGCAACTTCACTAGTAGAAGTAGCAACAACCTTGGGAGTTTTACTAACCTTCACCTTCTTTTCCTTTGGAGCAACAACTGGAACAGTAGTAGTAGCACTAGCGGTTTGGACTTGTTCAGTCTCAGCTTTAGTTTTAGTTTGTCTAGCCATCTTATTATACTATATCTAAATGACTACCTTTTAAGTGATTTAATGCGAATAATATATTTTATGAGCATAATATGGGTATACGTGTTATAACATTGTACAATAAAAATGCGTTCAGATATTTTATTCACTTTATTTAGAAAAATTATCTACCATTCCATATCTTTAGCATAGGTAAATCTTTGAATAATTCTTTATCTTTAAATTTAAGACAAAAACTATACCCTTCGGGTAGTAATAGATAAATACTTCCCATTAAAGATTTATTTTTTTTATAATTTTTGTGTAATAAACATGCTATTATACGTTCAAAACATTTACGATCATCTCTTGTATTTATAACATTTAACAATTTAGTAAAATCATATTTATCATTTACATATGACAAATAATCGTGTGATATAATAGACATTCCCCCAAAACAACCATTCCAAAGTGACTTGTCTTTATAAAATTCAATCAGTTCATCATCTTCAAATACTTTCAACATTCCTATTTCTAATTCGTCAACATCCCATTCATGTCCAAACTCCCATATTGTTTTGTATTTATCAATGCTCATATCTATATATTTCTGTATAAAGACAGAGTCATGGATTATACACGCTGTATTAAAAAACTTGTTTTTCAAATAATAATAATATGGTAATAATTCACCTCTTCTATGAAATTCGCTTTTAATAATATCAGTTTTATATAATATTTTATTATTCGTTAAAAATGTACTATCACTATTATCGTCAATAATAATTATACTATTTTCAGAATAAAATTTCCTAATACAATCATAACAATGCTGCCAAAATTTATTTGTTTCTTCACTATTAACATGTCTCAAAATAATAAAACCTAAATCACAGTCCATATTATTATATATTTTATTATATAATAAAATTAAAAATAACAAACAGATTGATAAAGCCATGGGAGAGAAAGAGCAGCTGATTCATTTACAAGTGTCAGTGCTCCCAACACATAATACGCACCTAAAGATTTGCTATCTTTATCTACGCCATTACTAATAAATCTTTCCAGAACTTCCAATATATTTTTTTTAATATTGATTATATTGGTTTCGCTTGTTATATATGAAATACTAATATTTCTAAAAGGTTCACCATTTGGTGGACAAATATTACGTTTAGTTTCAAATGATAATTGTGCTCGATAATTCCAAATGTCGCTTAATTCTCTCATAAATTGTATAACCTGATTTCGATTTAATGAGAGAAACCATTCTGGTGAGCTATAATTACCAAGCGAATCAATATTCTGAAAAAGTGAAACAGTTCTCATTTCAACTGTTTTTTCGTTAGATATTTTACCAATATTGGTATCAAAAACAACATCTATTTTGATGTTCAATATTTTGCTTATTCTTAATATCATTTTCAAATTGATCATTACAAAACTGGGTATTTTATTTCTATTATATGGATTGATACCTCCTATTTTATTAATATCATCCGTTTTTTTGAAAATTAAATTATATATTGATGAAATATCGAATCCATAAATAAAATCATCAATATCTTTATAACTGAAAAATTGAGTTAACGGTAATTCATTTAAATTATCCATAGTTACAAAATCAGTTTCATTCGTACATATTGATCTATTTTTTAATGCTGGACCGAAAAAAGAGAGAAATTTTCTATATAAAACTCCTCTGAAAATTTTTTGAATTTTAACAATGTATGATGATAAATATAAAAAAACAAAAACCCTGTTTAATAATTCCTTTTTATTACCACTTAATTTTAATTTATAAAATTTTGTCATTGTTTTTAGTTGTTGAATATTATAATTATATTTTGTCAAATCATTATAATTATGAATGTTTAAAACAATGTTTTCTTTGGTATCTTTATTATCTATTTTTGATAAATTTTTATTCATTAACATCTTTTTCTCACATGTTAATGTTATTTCATTCATATAATCTTCAATTATAGTCATTTATATAATAATAATAGAATAATTCTTTTGAATTGTTTTAATATTAAATAAATAATATAATATCTTAATTGTGTAAAATATATTGTGTAATACACTGGTTATCGAGCAGAATATTTTATTTTTATTTTTTAATTTAAAAAAAAATTGATTTAAAGGTTAATCTTATAATATAAATTATACTATTAAGATGGCAGAAAGAATTATCGACGGAACTCAATTTAACTCAGAAAACATTATGTATACAGCCCCTAAGGTTAATCCACAGGGTGGTAAATCAGTTAATATATTAAGTAAATCTACAAAAACAACTCTTACATTATCAACACCTCTTATGCTTACATGGGGTGCGAGTGATTTCAAGAAAGAGGGTGAAGAGGTAGGTAATGGTAAGTATGAATTAGCATTACAATTTCCAGGCGAAGAATATCAAAGTGCTGACACAAATGCGTTCTTGAAGAATCTTCGAGATTTTGAAACTAAAATTAAAAACGATGCGCTCATATATTCTAAAGAATGGTTTGGTAAGGTTCACAAAAGTTCTGAAATTATCCAAGAATTATTTACACCACTTTTAAAATATCCAAAGGATAAATCAACTGGTGATTATGACTATACTAAACAACCAACTATTAGAATCAAGTTGCCACAATGGGATGGTGTTTGGAAATCAGAAATTTATGACGAAGATTCAAATAAATTGTATCCAAGTTCTGAAAATCCAATTGCTACGCCTCTTGATTATTTAAAGAAGGGATCAAATATCGCATGTTTGATTCAATTTGCCGGTCTCTGGTTCGTAAATGGTAAGTTTAGTGCTAGTTGGAAACTTGTTCAAGCTGTTGTTCAAAAGCCAAAGGCTCAATTACAAGGACAATGCCATATCAGATTGAAGCCTCAAGACAAGGAAAAGTTAAAAACTCAAACTGTTAAGGATGACGAATTAGAATGTGAACCAGTTCCAGTTCAAGTTTCATCAATCGTTTGCGATAGCGATGATGAAGTCGAAGAAGAAGACGAAGAGGAAGAAGTTGTTGAGCCTCCAGTTCCAGTTCCAGTTCCAGTTCCAGTTACAGTTCCTGTTCCTGTTCCTGTTGAAGAACCAAAGGTTGTAAAGAAGCGAGTTGTTAAGAAGAAAGTAGATGCTTAAATTATATAGAATTTGTATTTTGTATGTAAAGTAAATAAATAACCTTTTTTTATTATTATTTAACTTATAAAAATAATAATAATATATTATATAAAAATAACAAAATACTAATTTATGAAATCATTTCGCAATACTTTATTTTTTTTATTCTTGTTTATAATAACGATAACCATAACATTATTATTCATAGCTTCTATCATGAAAGACAATAAAGCTCTTCCTAATAAAAACTATGATTTACATAAAGATGGGTTTTGTATAATAAAAAATGTATTGAAAGAAGAAGAAATTGAAAATATAAAAAAACAATGTGTAAATAATAATTATTCTCATGTTAAACAATATCTATTGAATAATCAAAAACTACAAAATAAGGTATTCGATGAAATAAAGGAAAGTGCATATAACACTAGAAACAAAGTTAGTATCACAAAAGACGATTATGTCTTTCAAGATTATATATGGATAATCAAAAAATCGAGTGTCCATACTTGTCATCGCGATAATAACGGTGATTTTTTCAACGAAGGACAAAAATATCCATCTTATACCATGTTGATATTTCTTGAAGATATGGATAAATGTTTAGGTGTTATACCATCTAGTCATAAAAACGTAAATTCATATAATATAAATTTTCATAATTCAGTTATGAATTTGCTCTGTAACAAAGGAGACATTATTTTATTCAACGCTAATTTAATTCATGTAGGTGCTTTGAATGAAAAACCCGACAATTTACGAATACAAATGAAAATAACTCACAAAGATGATATAGAGCTTTTATCTTACTATGAAGATTATAACAAAGTGTTAGATAAAAATAATGAACTACCATTTTATCTAAAAAAAATACAAAAAAATATTTCATGTATGTTTCCAGGAATATCGAATCTAACACAAAGTGAAAATATAAAGAGTTCAAGAGGGTCCGATAATGGCGCAAATATTGGATTATTCCAAAAAATATTCTCTTATCTATTTTATGGGAATAGCAATTTTTATGATTTACCTAATGCTTTTTAGATGAGATGAAGGCGATCAATAAAACTCAATATTAACAATTATATCAGCGTTTTTAAACAAGTCCTTATTTTTTTGATCATCTAAATACGTCTCAAAATCTATATCATCTACATTTTTTAATAATCCCATATTTTTAATAATATATACTTGTTCTTTTTTCATATTCAACTCTTTTGTAGGTATCTCGAATACTTTTTCACCAATATATATTTTTAAGTCGCCTCCATGTTGAATTAAGTCAATCAATTCATCTTTTATTGAAATTCTTTTAGTAACATATAAATTATTATTATCATCAATCAAAATATTATCGGGTAATTCGGGTTCACATAAAGTTATGATTTCACAATTTGAAATATCAAAATATGATTCTTTAATCCACAAAGGAACATAACATATTTCATCAAAAACATTCAGTTTGAAAATGTTATTATTAATTAAATCGTTAATGCTAGGGTTTAATTTATAAACTAATACATCGTTGAATTTCTCTTGTACAATTTCTCTCATATTTGATAAAGTGATCGTGTTTATATGAAGAGTTTTCTGGTATTTTGAAAGAAAACTATAAATTTTTACACATGTATCCTTATCCAAATCTTCAAACAATTTCAATGATATTTTTTTACAACCTAAAACAATATCCTGTATTATTTTAAATATTATATCATTGTATTTACCTTCAAATACACCTCTCATAAATATTTGTAATAATTCCATATAGGGTGATTGTTGTTGCTGACGCTGGTCCTGCGTTTCTTCTTCGCTGTTATATTCTCTCTTTATATCGTCGTGACACTCATTTAACCAATTCAACTCTTTAACTAAATAATGGTAAGCATCATTAATATTTTGAAATTTCATTTTCGTTTCAATTGTATTTCCATTTTTATCTGGGTGATTTTGTAAAGCTAATTTATGATATTTCTTTTTCAAATATTTTAGTGTTATATTCTTATAGTTTATTTGTGAAGTATCAATTTCTAAAATTTCTAATGCTAATTTTATATCCATTTATTATTTATTATGGTGTGTTTATTCATTTTAGAATGTAAATTTTAAGTATTTAGTGTGGTATATTATAATATTATTGAAATTTTTTTATAATATTATTTAAGTATATATGGGAAAAATTCGTACAAGTGCTATCTCTTATTGGAGAGGAGTGCCAAAAGATTTTCATTCGTTTGGTGCTTTGACTCAGGCTAATTATCCAATTGTTCAACCACAAGAGATCATTTTGAGAGATCTTAATAACAATCAAGCCAAAATACGTTCAATGTTTACAAATTATATGAACATACAAAGGCTCAGGTAAAATCAATATTTGTTTATTAGTTTTGCTATACTCAATAAATAATTTTCAAGATGATAAATTGGCCTATAATTGTTATTATAATATTGAAAAAAACAATATGTCTTCATTAAAATTGTAGATATATCTTCATTTTTAAGTATATTTTTTTCTATTAATGTAGATAAAATATACCAAACACATTCTGATATGTCCAAGTTATAAATTAAAATATCATATAAGACATCTCTAAATTTCAAAAAATTTGTATTATTTATATCAATAATAGCATAAATAATTTTATTACATATAATTTTGTGTGGACTCATTAAATGTTCATTATAAAAATGAAGATTTTTAATGTTTGATATATTTTCTAAATCTATGAAAGAAGAATTTAGCATCTTATTCTTCGAACATTTTATGTAATTTGTCATTGTAGGTCTAGCTATATGTATAATTTCACAACAATTCAAAATGTTGTCCGGTATAAAACTGAGTTCCTTCGTTATAATTATAAATTTTAAATCAACCATCAAAGTATTATTTTTTTGCATATAACTATAAAAATTTTCCAATAATTCACTATGAATTTCATGAAAATTTTTACAAACAATTATCCCCGATTTATCTATTTTAGCAGATATTATGTCAATAATTTGTGAGTAAATTTCATGCCATAATATTTTTGAATTACAACCCAATAAAGACATATCTATCTCATAATGAATATCACTTATTTTAAAGAAATATTGCTGTTTATTGAAATTCACGCTAATTTTTTTTTCGTATTTCAATTCTGTTGGACTGTATTTTTGGATCGATTTCAACATTTGAGTATATTTTCCTACTCCATTTGGTCCGTAAAATATTAAATTTTTTAATTCGACAAATTTTTTCGGAAATTTATCAAAAATTTTATCCATTTTTGGATGTAGATTCATTCTTTGGTTTTCAATTAAATATTCTTCAAAATGTGTTTCATAAAATTTCATATATTGTGTATTATATTATTTATATTACATAATTATTCTTTATTTGCTAATAAAACTTATTTATTTTATAGTTTTTACGTTTCTATTGTTTTTATGAAGGTATCGACTTAAACACAATTCATAAATTTATATAATCATATCATATTAAAAATTTATGAACCTAGTAAAAGATTTAGACCAATACAATGATCAATATTTATATTTTTGCGAGCCAATCAAAAATAATGTTATAAATGAGGGTAATTTTATTCGAATATTATATTCTACAAATATTGTAACCTTTAATGGTATATATTTATTAATATCTTTTAATGATGTAATTTATGAAAAATATTATAACAAATATAAATGTATTTTTAATGTTATTCAAAATAAAGAATTAATTGACAAGATTAAATTAATTGAAGATGTTATTTTAAAAAAAATACATAGTGTGAATAAAATTCCCCAGTACAAAATATATGAACAACTTAAAAATGGGTATGTTAAAATATTTCAGAATTTTCAAAATGTACACAACACAAATATAAACAATATACAAGGTCCTCAAAATAAAAAAAAACATAATTTTATTTTAAAAATATCTGGGATATGGGAAACCAACGTCAACTACGGACTAACTTATAAATTTACAAGAATAAACAATTCATTTTATCCATCCGCTGAATAATTTTTCAAAATAGTGAATAAAGTAATAGAACTTATAGTCGTAATTACACCAAATAAATATAAAGTAATAGACGTAACATTTGATATTTTTTTTGTTATTTCAAATTTTGTTGTGTTTACGTTATTATAAATAATATAAACTTGTAATAAAATAAATAGAATAGCTATATTACTAAACGTGTAATAACTATTTGAAACGTGTCCTAATAATATGTTATTTTTATAAGTAATTACTAAATATAAAATAACAGATAATGATGCTAACATCAAAATAAATGGCCCACAAGCATTCAAAATTGCTAAAACAGACTGAAAAAAACCAGAGTTTTGTGTTGTCTGTAATACGTTATATAAAATAATATATAGAATCATGATTATACTTAATCCTAAAACTTCTAAACCACTAATCATAGCACCCAAAGAAACATTACCAGAAGTAAAATTGTATATTATAAATGAAATAACACTCGCAAAAATAAAGGCTTTATAAATTACACTATACCAATTAGCCATTTTATACTACTATATGTATATATTATTTTGGAGGTGTATAATTATTTAAATTTTTAATATAATCACCTATTGGAGTATATGGTGGAAATGCTTTTACAAATGTAAACATATATGGTTGTTTTAATGGGTAATTTAAATCATTCTTAAATTTTTTTACAATACCTGTATAATTCGACTGTTTACCACCATAATTAACATTTTTATTCATTATTATATAACAATATTTTTTGCTTAAATATATTTTATTATAATTTTATTATAATTATAATATAAAATGAATCTTAATAGTTTTAGTCATACTTATTCAAATACTTCCCAAAATCATCCGCTACAACATAATTCACAAAATTATTTATTATATAACAAATATGTTTCTATACATTCTGAAGATAGAGACATTTTAGCTTATCCAAACTCTTCTGAATTTGAAATTGAATTACCAGAAGATATTTTAAATATTTCAACAATGAAATTATTCAGTTGGACGTTTCCTTCCAATTATAATACATTCTCAAAACTAAATTCCAATATAACAATGTTTTTTAAATTTATTAATCCATATCATCCAGCAGCTAATGGTGAACAAGATTTACTTCAAAACGCCATTGCGAATGCTCTGAACTACTATAATGATTCTACTAATTATCCAAAAGATACAAAAGATATTGGGTATTACAAAATTATTATAGAAGAAGGTTTTTATAATCCGACACAATTTACAACAGAATTGACAAATAAATTTAATGACGCAGTTACTAAGGTTGTAACTAAATATATGATTGATAATAATTTATTTTCTGAATTAAATGAATTTCAAAAAACGGGTGGTTATACTAGATTCATTATTGTTTACAACAATGTCTCACAAAAAATATGGTTTGGTAATCAATGTGATTCGTTTGAATTATTGAATGAAATGATATTTTTATCAAATAGAGTTGATAATTTTATATGTAAAAGGAATCAGCTTCCCGACTTTTCAAATTGGGGATTACCTTCGAATGTTGGTTTAGAAAGAACAAATGTTAATTCAATAGAACCAGTCGATGTTAAAACGAGTAATTATATCCGTTTTTACTATGGTGACGTTGTAAAACCTAATGATAATGGCTATTGGTTGACTCCCCCAGTAGATAATAATGGGGTTCCTCTTAAAAATGCTATTGTTCAATATATAGAATGTCCTTATAAGATAAATATTTTTGGTCCGTCCCACTTTTACATGGAAATTCAAAAATATAATTCAATAGATGAAACTGAACCTTACAATGTAAATAATTTCACTTTAACTACAAACGAAACAAATGGTATTGTCAATTCAGCATTTGCTAAAATACCAATAATTTCTACGCCGCTTACACAATACTACGATGGCCCTTCTAATGCTTATAAATTTTTTAATCCACCTATAGAAAGAATTAGACGACTTAAATTTAAATTAAGATATCATAATGGAACCTTGGTTGATTTTTCAACTTTTCCATATTCTTTTACTATAGAATTTACTACTCTCCTTCCTATGATCAATCGAAGTGTGAAATTCGTTGATAATATTTAGAGTAAGTACTAGCGAATCCTTCTCAATGAAAATATATGCTAAAATATATTATATGTTTCCTTCAACCAACATTTTATTTTATCAATATCACATGTTTTATAGTCTTCCTCACACTTTTTCAAATCGAAAAATTTGGGTTTTTTCATTTTCGACGTTTTGAAAAAAACATAATCTCCTTTTTTACTTTTTCGAATACTAATATCCTTTGTGATTTCTCTCACCATATTACTACCCTCTTCTAATAATGGTTTAACTTCTTCAAAAGTAATACTTTCAATAGGGCGGTTCCCAAATTGTTTGAGGGTTTTTGAAGAATCACCCCAAGAAATATACAAACCGAATTTACCTTTTTTCAATATCACATCTTTTCCTTCATATTCACCTAAAACACTATTGTTAACATTAGTTGGCGTTGACGTTGTCATTGTGCTTGACGAAGACGCTAATAAATCTTCTAATTCATAACCACCATTTTCTAATCTATTTAAATCTATATCTAAATCTTTTTTTAGAGCTTTATATGTAGTCATTTTTTTCCCGTCTACTTTTTCGACGCATTTAATTACCGGTCCATATTTACAAATAGTGTACGAATGTTTATCATCTATTTTAATATCAAACTTCCCAATGTCCTTTTTTTTCAATTCGTCGATTGTATTATCCAATTTATCGTTACATTTTTTACAAAGATCTTGCGAAATAAGCAGACCTTTTGAAATTTTATCTAAATCATCTTCCATCTCTCTTGTAAAATCATAATTTAAAATGTCAGCAAAATGTTTGTCCAAGAATTCAATCACGATCTTTCCCAAAGGCTGTAGGATCAGTTTATTTTTCTCATTGCCGAATTCTCTCTTTACTTCTACTTCAAAAATATCTCCGGTGTCATTTAGTTCAAAATCTTTTACCATAATATTATTTCCGGTTATATCTCCTTTTTTCACATAACCTCGTTCCTGAATTTTTTCCACTAACATCGAAAATGTTGATGGTCTCCCTATTCCCTTTTCTTCCAATAAATGAACTAATCTTGCTTCGGTATAGTGTTGTTTCATATTTTTAATAGTTGCTTTACTGAAAATTTTATTGTATTTAATATGACTATTCTTCTTTATGGTCTGTAAATATTGATATTCTTTATTGTCTGTCGAAAATTTATTTTTTACAATTTTCCATCCAGGAAAATTGATCAATTCCGATGTATAATTAAAAACAAAATTATGATACGCTTGAATGTCAGCTTTTACAGTGTTATATATAGCAGGAGACATACAACTTTCCAACGTGTTCTCCCAAATTAATTTGTACATTTTTTTCTCTCTATAATTCACCTTTTCAGGAAGATCTTTGAGAGAAATTTTCGTCGGCCTTATTGCTTCATGAGCACCTTGTATCATATCTTGGGATTTACTTGAGTTTGACTTTTTCTTTTCTGGTTTTTCTTGGCTGGTTATTTGTAGTTGTGAGTTTGTATCTTCCTCTTTACTACATGCTAATTGATCAATATTTTCATTGATATATTTATTTTCATAATTTTTTAAAATATATGCTTTTGTAGTTTCAATAAAATCAACACTGTATTTCTTACTGTCCGTCCTCATATATGTAATATACCCTGCTTCATAAAGGCTTTGGCAAAGTTTCATGGTTTCTTTCGGACTAAAATGTAGTTCATTACTTGCGGCTTGTTGTAATTTTGAAGTACTAAATGGTTCCGGTTGTGATTTCATTGTTTTTGTTGGGTGTGAACAATTGTATACGTGTGTAAAATCCACAGTTCCATCCAAAAAATCGATTAAATCATCCTCTTTTTCAATTTGATGATTTAATTCAAACGGTAAATTCATATTTGTAAAAAATCCCATCGTATTATAAACTGTTTTATTGTCAGCGCTCTCGATTTCTCTCTGGTTATCATAAATCAAACGTAATGCGGGCGTTTGACATCTACCTGCTGAAAGAGAATTCTCAGAATTACTTGTTATAAATTTCCATAAGACAGGCGTTATTTTAAATCCTACTAATAAATCCAAAATTTGTCTAGCCTGTTGAGCATAAACAATGTTCATGTCAATCGTTCTTGGGGTTTGTATTGCTCTTTTTAATGCTCCTTCGGTTATTTCATTAAAAACAATTCTTTTTGTATTCTCAGGAAGATGAAACAATTGCTGTATATGAAAACTAATTGCTTCTCCTTCACGGTCGTCATCTGTTGCTAAAATAACATCGTCGGCATTTTTAATTTCCTTTCTCAGTAACTCTATTTGTTTTTTCTTCAATGCGTTATTGATTACGGTAAAAGTTGGTTTGAAATCCTCTTTTATATTTATCTTATCGAGAGAAGTTAGCTCTCTTAAATGACCAAAACTAGCCAAGCATTTGTATCCTGGGCCTAAATATTCTTCTATTTTTTTACATTTTGCGGGTGATTCAACTATGATAAGCGTCGTTGTTGTTGAATATTTTTTTGACATTTTATTAGAGAGAATGAATATAATTATATTATACTATAATCTTTATATCCTTCAAGGGTGTAAACCGTTGTTGTAACTTGTAATAATAAATATTTGGAAAAAGATATAAAATGGTAACACTATATAATAATAACAATATGTTTATCAAAAAATATTATTATTTGTTTTTGTTGGTTCCGTTATTTAGCCAATGCTTTTCTTATATTCACATTATCGAGAGAACAATAGCATCATTCGATGATTCTATTAAATATACAGGTAAAGTAAAATCATGTACAAATTGTAAGTATTTTATCGAAAATGAAAAAACTGACTTTAGTAGATGTTCCAAGTTTATCAAACAAAAAAACAGAGAAAAAAATAAATACAACTTTCAATATATAAAAGCTGATTTGGAATCAGGGAATTATGATATTTTGAATAATTTCTATTTGGCGAGAACGTGTAGAAACAATGAAACAATGTGCGGTATGAATGCGAGATATTACGAGAGACAATACAATGATGTTTATTGAGATTTTCTAATTTCTCTAAATTGTTTCCAATTAATATTCGCGATTGGTTTTTTTTGTTCTTCAATTTTTGCGTCAGCATTTTCCTCATTCAATTTGTCCGCCTTTTTCAACGCACTATCAACATATAATTTTTTCAAAAGTGTACCTACTTTAAAGGAACCTTCGTGTTGATCGAGATCACCATTTTCTATTTGTTCAAGTACATCCAAAAAACTATTCAATATAGAAAGATCAATTTCGTCTTTTCTTATTTTATTGTAAATATCAGTATAATAAGTAAATAAAAATTTACAATCATTCATACATTCTAAATGTATCTTTTCTGGTTCGTCTCTGTATTTAGCCTTCAAAATAATCATTGTATTAATCTCATTTCTCATAATAACACTATGTTTTAATTGCCGTATTAAATCAGTTTGATCTTCTACATTATTAGCGGCAATCATTTTTTGTAATTGAAGCTTTTGTTTATCATCCATTTTATTACTAAAATAATAAAATATTTCTAAGTATTTAACTTAATAATTTGTTAGTAAAATAATATTATAATATAATATATGACTCAAACAAGTTCCGCCCCAGGAATGGTTTATCCTACAATACAAGCAATGCGTGGACCAACATGGAGAGAATCCTCTATGATGTCTATGAATGATTCAAATCAAAAACTAAATAATTTGATTAAAGCTACATCAGGAGGAAAACGAATCAAGACGAAATCTAACAAGAACAAACGAGGTGGTTATAGCAAAGGTATTGTTGTCCCTCAATTTCCATCAATGTATCCAAACCAAAGCGCACAACAAGCGCCAAATGATAGCATAAGTTCTCTCTCTAAAACAAGTACTCAAGGTGCTGCGAATCGAGTTTTTGATAATGAGGCCTTGGTTCTCCATGGCGGAAATGTTTATGTAAATCCAAATACAAACCAATACCAATGGGGATGTTATAGTGGAGGTAAAAAATATTATCGTAAATATCGTAAACATATCAAAAAAACAAAGAAAATCAGGCGAAAAAGAACAAAGAAAACAACACGTCGTGGTATATGAGTAAAGTTTAGATTTTCTAGAATTCCGATAGATAAAAAAATTGTTTACCAGTTATTCTCAGATAAAAATTATATCGGTGTAATATAAGTTGAATATGCCATCAGGAAAAAATTGGATGTATTTTATTTATATTAATTTAGCTTTTATAATATATATTATTATCATTTTTTATTTGTCGTCTATCCAAGATATTAAAGCAAATTGGTCGTTGTATAGATGTAATCCACTTTATATGCCATTATCAGAAAACATTGAAAAGGATTTTACATATTGTATTCAAAATGTACAAACCGGGATTATGGGTTATTTATTACAACCTATTACTTTTGTAACGTCGTCTTTATCGTCAACTATGTCTAATTTTATGGAAGAAATAAACATGGTTCGAGCAATGTTTAATAAAATTAGAACATTTATTTCATCGATAATTCAATCTGTTTTTGGCGTATTTTTAAATTTAGTTATTGAATTTCAAAAAATAACAATTAGCATAAAAGATTTGATGGGAAAAACTATTGGAATTATGGTAACAATGATGTATTTAATGGACGGCAATATTAAAACTATGAATAGTATGTGGAACGGACCGTCTGGACAAATGGTGAGAGTATTAGGTAAATGTTTTCATCCAGAAACAAAAATTAAACTTAAAAATGGATCTATCAAAATGATGAAAGACATACATTTAGGAGATGTTTTGGAAAATAACAGTGTCGTAGAAGCAACTATGGAAATAGATAATAAAATCAATAAAGTACCCCTTCATGTATTAAAAAATGCGGGAGTTAATAATGAAAACATATATGTAACAGGATCACATTTGATTTATAATAGATCAACTAATCAATTTACATGTGTTAATAATTATTATGTATCTGAATTAGCGAATAATATAGAGACAGACTGGTTTTGTTGTTTAATAACGAGTGACCATAAAATACAAATAGGAAATGAAATATTCTGGGACTGGGAAGACCATTATGTAAAGTTTTAACGTGTTTATGTGAATTGTGAATTGTGAATTTGTATTTTTTGTAATTTGTATTTTTTCGAAAATGATTTATATCCATTTACTATATACATGGATATGAATCAAATAAATAAAGTAGAAAAAATATACGAAAAATTAACTTATTTTGACCAATATGGTAGCTCATTCATTTTATTTATTATAATCACAATTGTGTTGTTGCTTTTTACAGGCGCTTCTTATGCTTTTTCAAATATACAGTTTATTAAAGATGATTGGGCAAATCAACGATGTAAACCATATATCATGCCAATTGCCGGTTTTATTAATAAACCACCAGATATAAGCATAAAAGATTTCACTGCGCAAAATTTCACTTACTGTATTCAAAACACTTCAAGAAACATTACTGGTATCGCAATAGAACCAATTAATTTCGCAACAAATACGATGACTAAAATAGCCGGATCAATGAGTGATGCTATTAATGATATTCGAGCTATGACGAGCAAAACAAGATCATTTTTTCAATCCGTGACAGAAGAAATAATGGGTAGATTAATGAATATCATGATTCCTCTACAGCAAATTATTATCAGCTTCAAAGATTTTATATCGAAAATACAAGGTACTATGACTGCTAGCTTATTTACCAGTTTGGGAACTTTTTATGCGTTAAAATCATTATTGGGAGCAATTGCTCAATTTATAATAATTATATTAATTACATTAGCAGCATTGATCGCTGTTTTTTGGATCTTTCCTTTTACATGGGGTGCTGCGCTTGCGAATACAGCCATCTTTGTAGCCCTTTCGATTCCGATGGCATTAATCTTAACTTTTATGACAAATGTCTTACATGTAAATACTGGGTTATCCGTTCCAACATTAAAATCATCAAAATGTTTTGATAAAAATACAGAATTTGTTATGAACAACGGCATTGTTAAAAAAATTTCGGAAATAGAAGTTGGAGAGAAACTAGAAAACAACAATCTGATAACATCAAAAATAATTGTTGAATCTAAAGATTCCGTAATGTATAATTTAAATGGTGTAATAGTATCCAATAGTCACCTTGTCAAATACAATGATAAATGGGTAGCGGTAGAAAATCATCCGCAAGCTGTAAAACTAGATAATTATTGTTGTGATGGTGATGGAACCGGAGGAATGAGAGGAACATTTTTATACTGTTTGAACACAGAAAGCAAAACAATCGAGTTAAATAATATGATATTTAGTGATTGGGATGAAATATTTGACGAAGAAATTGATAAAATTAAAAACATGAAAATAAAAAATGTAAAATATAGTTTTGACGATTTATACGATGACAATATTAAAAATAGTGATATTCATAAATATATAGATGGTGGTTTTCATCCAAATACGATAATTCGATTAAAAGATGGAATCGTTAAAAAAATAAAGAATATAAATATCGGGGATATTTTAGAAAACGGTGAGAGAGTTTATGGTTACGTAGAAATTGATGGTGAAAATATTTTTGAGCAATGTTCTTATTGTTTAGCAAAAAATAAATTTGTAGTTGGTGGGACGAATTTAAATATATGTGATAAAACAATAAATTTTACTTCAACATTAGATTTAGACAAAAGAAATAAGAAATTGTATAAACATAAAGAAGCCAAATTGTATCATTTATTAACAAATAAAAAAACATTTTATGTAAATGAAATTCAATTTTACGATTACAATTCTTGTATTGATCTATTTTTAGATAAATATAGAGGAAAATTATTATCTATGAAATATGTATAATAAAATGGATATTTCTATTTTTGGTTTCAAATTCAATTTGGAAATCTTAATTTTAATTGGAATTGTTTATTTAATTCTAGTTGGACACACCGTGTGCGGGTGTTGTAACTTTTATAGAAACATAGAAGGTTTCAATGATAAAGAAGGAATTGAACACAAAAAACCACACGATAAAAAACATATGTCAAAAAATGAAAAGGAATCATTCGTTCCAGTAGCTCATCCTAGTAATAAAAAGCAAGCAAAAAAAGAGGGGTTTGTAGGTGCTAATACTAACTATGGGGAATCATCCGAATACTCTGTTTCCAGTTTTACTCCAGTAAATACTGCTAATTGGGGAATGGCTGATTTGACTGTTGTTCCAGGTCAACCAATTTCTAAGGCGGTTCAAGGTATTATTGATCGTCCTAATCAACAATTGCCGCTACCAGAAGGTCAACTTTCATTGTTCGATAATATGCCATTTAGTCCTAATTGTTGCCCTAATGCTTTTTCTAGTAGTATGGGTTGCGCATGTATGAATACAGATACATACAATTATTTAATTACACGCGCCGGCAATAATGTTCCTTATTCTGAATACTAAAAATATGTGAAAATAATTATATCTACAAAAGATATAATTATTATTTTATGTGTCATCTATTTTATATGTAATTCTGTATTACTTTTAACCATTTCAAAATTTACAGACATAATTTTTGACATTTTCGGCGTTTTTTTGTTCTAAATCGGCGTAATTTGTTCTAATTTTATGTTTTCTAGTGGACGTATGTATATCCCAATCACTTCTTTACAGCTTATAAAGTTACATTTTTCGCAAAAATAATTTTCTGTTGTTTTTACGCCAAAATTCATTCTAAATTCTATATTACTCATAGAACATTTTTTTACGCCTAAACCCAATTTTCTAAAATTAAAAAAATTTACAGTAACAAAATGAAAAATATTTTTTAGGCGTCAAGACGGTAAATTTCATTTATGGTCTCATCACTTATGTTTTTCACAAAGTCAATCACCCTTTTTCAAAAATGGACAAAAAAATGTCCAAAATCGAAAACCCAAAATACTTTTTGGATCACTTTTCTGCAATAAAAATAATGCTTACTGAGAATTTCGAAAAATCATGGTATTCAATTTAAAATAACACGATTATAAGTAACACAAAATGGTCCGAACATACAAAGCAACCCTTAAGATTATGTTGAAAACTTATCAATACCAACTTGTTTGGATATTTTATGAATTATTTTATTATACTTGACATTATCGTCATCACCCTTTCCACCCATAGATTCATACACAATTTTATTAAATAGATCATTTTTTCTTGATTCAGAGTTATCACAATCGGGATATTTCTCTCGAAACTGTTTAAACATACAAATGTTTTTATGAGCAATTTGTCTAATAAGTTTCCTCATTTTAGGTTTACTATCTTCTTCCTTTTCCCATTTATCTTCGTCTTTAATATATATAACTTCTCTCTTTTGGTCAGCGCAATGAATAGGTCTTTGTTCTACTTCTAAAGCATTCAAATTTTTGATGATTATATTGGAAATACCTTCAATATAACCAGACTTTCCGACATTTTCAAGGTCAGCTAAATCCAGATGAACAGAATCAACAAAGTCTTTAATATTCATAGCATTTTTACACGTTTCATTCAAAAAGAATTGTAGGTTGAATGTTTTATTATTGGAGTGGTTATTTATACTATTATTGATGTTACACGGCTGAATTTGCTTGCAAACCTCAATGATCATATTTTTCAATTCTTTATTTTCATTCATTAAATATTCAACTAAAAATTCATCATTATCATTATTTTGTTGTAAATAACAATTTTTATTGTGTCTCCATAATGAGGTTCTACTTTTAAAAATCTTGGAACATTTTTCACAATTATGATGTTGGGTTTTTTGGGGTTTTTTTGTTTCAAAAACTGTTTCATTTGTTTCATTTTGATGTTTAGATGTAAGAATATGTCTATTAAAATCTTTTTTGTTAGCAGTTATGAAGTTACATTTTTCACAAGAATAATCATGGGTTTTTTTGGGTAATTTTTGTTTCATTTGTTTCATATATTTGAAACAGAAAAAAACCCCTAAATGCAATTGTATTAATAAAAATAAAATTTTATCGTAACAAAAATTCAATGATTATTTTTGTAACCACATGTTAATTTTCAATTATGGTCTCATCATTACTGTTTTTCACAAAGTCAATCGACCCTTTTCAAAAATGGACAAAAAAAATGTCCAAAATTGAAAACCAAAAATACTTTTTGGACCACTTTTTTGCAATAAAATAATGCTTACTGAGACTTTCGAAAAATCATGATATTTATTTTAAAATAACATGATTATAAGTAACATAAAAGAGTCCGAACACAAAAAGCAAACGATAAGCGTAAAATAACTTAAAGAACAACGACCTTATCCTTTTTCAATACCAACAACCTTGGCTATTTTCTTGATGATCTTCGAATTTTTTTCATATTCGTCATCACCCTTTCCTCCCATGGCTTCATAAACAATCTTATTATATTGATCGTTTTTCTTTGAATCATAGTCTTCACAATCAGGATATTTTTCTCGGTACTCTTTAAACATACAAATGTTCTTATGTGCTATCATGCGGATCGCCTTCCGTATTTTTTGATTTGTTTCATCTTCTTTTTCCCAAATATTTTCATCCTTTACATACATGACCTCCCTTTTCTGATCAGGACAATGTACTGGTCTTTTATTAACGTCAAGTGCTTGTAATTGTTTAATAATTATATTGGATATTCCTTCAATATAACCAACTTTTCCTACATTTTCCAGATCAGATACTTGTAATTTAACAGAATCAACAAAATCCATAATGTTCATCGCATCTTTACACGTCTCATTCAAAAAGAACTGTAAATTGAATGTTTTATTATTAGAGTTGGTGATATTGTTATTGTTATTGTTATTAGTTCCATTTTCTATAACTTTAATCATCATATTTTTTAATTCAGAGTTCTCCTTAATCAACATCATGATAAGTTCTTTATCTGAAGGTTCATTACTAGTCGATTGTACAATAAGATTGCATTTTTGTTTATGTTTCCATAAACCTGAAGATGTTTTAAAATCTTTATTACAATTTTCACAAATTTGCTGAATTTTGCTGAATTTTTGCTGAATTTCATTTCCAATCATTTCCTTTGATGAGTTTTCGCAGTGTCTCGAGCTATTTAAATGTGACGTATAATTACATTTTCTACACGTACCATAGTCACAAATTGTACAATAATATTTCATCGCTGAATTTTGCTGAATTTTATTTCCTAAAATTTCCATTTATTTCCATTGAGAAAAAAATAAAATTTTCTATACAAAAAAATTATCGTAACAAACTCAAAATTATTTTTTTTGTGATCAGACGATAATTTTCATTTATGGTCACAACAGTTATGTTTTTCGCAAAGTCAATCGCCTCTTTTCAAAAATGGACAAAAAAAATGTCCAAAATTGAAAACCCAAAATACTTTTTGGATCACTTTTCTGCAATAAAATAATGCTTACAGAGAATTTCGAAAAATCATGATATTTATTTTAAAATAACATGATTACAAGTAACACAAAAGAGTCCGAACACAAAAAGCAAACGATAATGTTATGTTTTTTATATTTATTTCATACAACTACATATTTTACAGTATTCAATTGTTTTTGATCTATCCGGGTCAATGTCAATAGAATCAGTACACCATTCATGATTACACATATTTATTAAAGCTCGATTGATTTTTTTATTTAGTAAAATAAATTGTTGTATATGCTCATTTTGTTGGTTTAGTAAATCATCTATTTCTTTAATGGTTTTATTATATTGAATATGGTTTTCATTTACATTTAGACTAGAATCGATTAAAAAATAAACAGAATCCTCTTTCATATGTTTATATATTCCTTTAATTTGATCCAAATATGCGTTGATATAATCATTTTCGTGTTTCATTTTTAATAAATATTCTGTATTCATTGTATTTATTAAATTATTAAGTGATATGTTTATATCTTTTACACATGTCTAATTTTTTTGATCGACTTGGATTTTCTTGAACCAGCCGACATTGTTTTTCAGAAGAATCAGACATAGTTAAGAAATAAACGAACAATTGTGTAAAAAAATAAAACAAAAAAATGAAATAAATTATTATACATTTAGTAATATAAACCAAACTCAATGAATCAACAATTAAATTATCATCATTACGATCATTACGATCATTATCATGATTACAATGATTATAGCGAATATCGTTATAATAATACTGCTAACAATAAAAACAATAAATCACATAAAAAAGTTGAATTTTCTAATTTTAGGGATGTCATTTATATACCAAAAACAAGTGAATTGTATGATACCATAGATATATGGTGGTCACATATAGACAAAAGTAAAGCTTATTCAAGCATGGCAAATGAAATTAAAAATATACAAATGTTATTTCCTACCATGACAATAAAACAAGCAATGAAATTTTTGTATCAGCCCAATAATTTGATAGAAATTGAAAATTATCGTTCTATGATAAAGAAAAAAAGACAATATACAATTTAGACCTATACCTTTTTATAATTCACGTCAAAATTTTCCTATACAACGGATTTACACATACATATTATAAAGTGCCGATACATTTTCTTTGTTTATCTTAATCAATTTATCTACAATTTCCTTTGTAACTGTAAATGGGAAACTAACTGTCAATGACATGTCTTCTTCAAATAGATTTGTACCTGGTTTCATCAAACGATATAAGTTCAATTTTGTATGAATAATTTCAAGACAACGCTTCAAATTACGAACCCCATCCTCTTTATTACAATAATTGTCAACAATATATTGTATCACTTCATCCGGAATTATAATGTCACCTTCATTGAATCTTACTTGTTCTTTTATTGTAGGTAATAAATAATTATTTGCTATTTGAGTCTTTTGTTTTTGATTATAACCCTTGGTTTGAATTCTATACATTCTATCTTTCAATATTGGATTCACTTTTGATTCATCATTGTAACTAAATATGAATAAGCATTTACTCAAATCAAAATTGATTTCAGCAAAGTATTTATCGTGGAATTGGCAATTTTGTGTAGTGTCTGTCAAATGTGTTAAAATACCTGCTATCTCTTCACCCCTTGGCGTATCACTTATTTTATCCAATTCATCAAAATAAATAACTGGATTCATACATTTACTATCAATCAAGATTTGTACGATTTTCCCCCATGTACTTCCTTCGTATGTATAAGAATGTCCTTCTAAGAAGCTACTATCGGTTGCGCCACCAAGCGCAATGAAAGCAAATGGTCTATTTAAAATCTTACTAATTCCTTCTTTAACAAGTGATGTTTTACCTGTACCTGGTGGACCATGAATAGCAATTGCGGTACCAATGGCTTTTGGATTGGTCAAAAGTTGACCAAGCATTTGCATTATTTGCATTTTAGCATCATTTAAACCATATACCGCACTATCCAGTGTTTTTTGCGCGTTTGCCATGAATTCATGACATTTATCAACACCGTCTTCAATACTAATAGGTAATGATTCATGTTTATCAAATGGGATTCTCATAAAAGTATCAACCCAATTTTTAATTTTATAGAATTCGCCGCTTCCAGGCTCCATATATCGAAGTGAGTTGATTTTTTTCATAGCTGCGCCCTTGAACAAAGGTGGAATATTGGATTCCAAAAGTGTCATACGATATGGTTTTTCGATTCGCGTTAGTTTATTGATTTCACGTAATTCTTTGATGATTTTCTTTTGATAATCGAATTCCAAATTTTCGAAGAATTTAAAATCATTCATGGTGTTTTTATCTCGAAGGATTTTCTTAAAAATGCGTCCATTTTTTGCTTTTTGTTTCTTTTCCTTTTTCTCTTTTTTAGCAACAGATCTTTTAATATCCGATTCGCAAATATTAACGCATTTTTTTAAGATAGTATTTTTCGGATCCTCTTCCAAAAGTTTGTTCATTTTTTCCAACAATGAATTGCTATTTTCGTCGTTTGTTGTGATTTCTTTATTTTCATTTGGTTGATTCTTTGTTTTTTGTGTTTTCTTTGCTGGTTTTTTGGTTATAGCTTTTTTGCGATTTACTAATTCTTCGTCGTCGTCACTTTTATCTTCTTCACTTGAATCATCCGAAGAAACAGATACATCCTCATCTTCGGTTTCATCTCCACCTAATTCGTCATCATCATAATCAGAGTCATCATCATCCCATTCATCTTCGTCTTCAGTGCCTCCTATTGTAAAAATAATATTTAGTTTTTCAGAACCTTTTATAGGAATTTCATCTTCGTCGTCATCGTCGTCATATTCATCTTCTTCTTCGTCGTCTTCGTCTTCGTGTTTTCGCCTTTCCTTTTTAATGTGTTGCTTAGACGACATTTTGTTCTTCTTTGCTTTTGATTTAGATCGCGTAGTAATAATATTTTCATCGTCATCATCTTCTTCGGAAGCTTCGTCGTCATCTTCTTCAGTTTCCCATTCTTCTTCATCTTCTTCTTCAACAATCTCTATACGTTTTTTATTCGCACCCTTTTTACTAGAAGGTTTTGATGATTTTGCTTTTTTATTGTTTTTTTTCTTTTTACTATCTACATATTCGTGTTCATCGTCAGAACTTTCGTCTTCGTCTTCATCTAGTTGCTGTTTCTCCATTTTTTTAAATTTTTTTTTTATTTTTTCACCAGCTTCAATTTTTTTATTCAAATGTTTCGATGGAAATATTTTTGACAAAAATTTTCTATATTCATGAACATCCATTTCATCACTATCACTTTCACTTATAAAATCGTTTCCGTCGTCATCATTATTATCATCGTCATCAGAATCTACATTTTTTTTCTGCTTCTTGGAAAGCTCTTCCATTTTTTTTGTTTTTTTAGTTTGTTCTTTTTTTGCTAATAATGATCCAGACTCGCGTGTCATTTTTCAATAGTATATTAATATATTTTTAATTATTTAAATCCAAATCAATTTTATTTTAATTACAATGAGTCAATAATGTTTTTTAATTTTTTAGTAAATTTTGTTCGGACTAAAAAATTAAAAATATTTTATTTATGCTAAAATAGATTCTTGTAAGAGTTCTTCTGCTAGTTACTAAAAATGCGCTTTAGAATATTATCATACGGTATAAAAATTAGGATTTGAAAAATTATACGATACGTAAAATATACAACTATTCAACTATTCAAATATTTACACCTTTTCTCATTTAAAACGCCCATTTTATTAAGCAAAAAAATAAGAAAAAATGTAAAATCAATAGTAGGAATTTCACCTACGATGGTCTTACTTTTTCATCTTCCTTGTTTTTACTTGAAGATGTGAAAGACGAAATTTGAAAACATAATGGTCGTTCTTGTTTCTCTATCCAACAACTCGTTAAATTCATTATGTTTATGGAAGAATTAGCATCTCTGGTTCTAAATACGATTTTTTTGTCTTCGCAACTCACGCAATTAGAACAGACTAATAACCTAAATACCTTCTTCCCTTCTTTATCTTTATAATATTCCAAATCATTATTACAATCACAACACTTTTTACTTGTATTACATTCGTTAATCGTAATTGTATCATATTTCTTATGGATTAGTTTCCTTAATCCTTTATTCATAGTCGGCATAAAATGTTTCATTTGAGAATACCTACTCCAATTACCATAACCAATAATTATGTTTTCACCAAAAGTTTCATTAATCTTATTCAGGAATGTATCTATGGATTTTTTACCATAACTATATTGTCTGAATTTCATTTTTCTCCATGTTTCTCTTTTGTAAAATTCTATAGTTTCTTTGTTTAATTTATCCTTTTCTACCAGATATATTTTAAATTTTTCATAATCAACTGATTTACTATTTTGAAATGATAATTCAGTTTCTTTTTGAATAATTCCGTTTCGGTTTTTTTCAACTAATAATATTCGCTGGTTTGTTTTTGATTTACTTTCTCTTTTTCTTTGTGGTGCTGTATATTGTAATTTATTCCCATTTTTATCCATCATATATACCAAACTGCGTTTTCCAGGGTCACAACCTACTATATTTCTATCTTTCAAAGTATCTAATTGTTCTTTGGATAAATCTTCTATAGTATGAAACTCTTGTTCTTGTAAAGTAGGAACTCTTGAACCCCATTTTTTATCTTTCAAATCTTTTCTAATAAATAATAGACAACAAGATATTCCGTCTGTTTGTATTTGATTATGAAACTCATAATATTTATTTTTGAATATTTTATTTTTCAAATCTAAAAAATTACTCCATACTTCATTTTGATTATCTTTTACATTACTCAATAATTCACCTTTTTTGACCTTTTTTCCTTCTTTATCTTTTTCAGGGCAAAACAAATTAATTAAACTTGCTGTATCTAAAATAATATGTTTTGGAATAATATTATTTCTTAATGGTAAAGGTTGGAATAATTTACTTTCCATTTTTTCCAAAACAGAATTCATATACAACATTCCTTTCAAATAATCAAAATGTTTAACTTTAATATCATAATGAATTGATTTCTTAATGTCTTTTGGTAAAATATTTGGTAAGTGTAGTTGTTTCCATTCATTAAATTTTGTATCTGTTTCTTTTAGTTCCATAAGGTTCTTTTTGAATTGAAATAATATTGCTTTATCTTCAGTAATTTCATTTGTAGTTTTATTGATAAATCGTAGAAAGTGTTGTATAAATCGTTCTTGTGTATTAACTGATAAAGAAGTATGAATTTGTGTTGCTAAATAAGGTAATAAAAAAGTTGTATTTTTCAAATTAGTTTTTACATGGTTCAATAGAGGTTGATATTCGGTTTTGTAAAATACATCTAACTTTTCCAAAAGTTCTGTATCTTTTCCTTTTTTACCTCTATTATCACGAGTTCCTAATGTTTTGATACAATAAAGAATAAATGTTTCGTCTAAATCAGGTAAAGAAAGATTTTTGGTATATTGATACAAAACATACAACCGAATAAATTGATAGGTATGAATAACCAAATCGTTCATTTCAAAAACCAAATGATTAATGACTGGTTGTATTGTTTCACGATTTAACAAAATAGTTTTCAAAGGAATTTTGAAAGTCTTGTAAGAAGACTTTTCATTATTTCTAAAGTCTTGGAAATCAGTCTTTTTCTTTTTTCCCATTCTATATATTTACTAAAGATTATATATTTATATATTTACACGCATAAATATATAAATTCCTAAAGTTCTGGATTTTTATCTTGTTTTTCCTTTTTTTTCAAATATGCCCTTCTTGCGTATTCTTTTTTCTTTTCTGGTGTTAATGAATTTTTGTATTCTTTTGTTTTTTGTATAATATCGTCTTTATGACTTTCATAATAATTTTTATGACGAACTGGTGCTGTATATTTTTTTAATTTTTCTTTGAGTTCTTTATTTTCTTCTTCTAACAATTTTATTTTTTCTTGTAAATTTGGTTCATCCATTTATTTTATTATATAAAATATTTTTATATTAATTTATTAAATTTTCTATAGATGAAAACATAATATTATATGTTTTTATAATTTCTATTTTTTCGTTTTCTGTTAAATCTTCTAATTGTGTAAGTTGTATATCTGTTAGTGGTCTATAATTTTTGATATCGTCTTTCATAATTGAAAGATTTGTTATATCTATACTTTTTCTCGTATGACTAAAAAATTTTTCATTAAATTCTTGCGTCAATCTTAATGTATTAGTTCGGTCTGGATTGGTCTGGATTGGTCTGGATTGGTCTGGATTGGTCTGGATTGGTCTGGATTGGTCTGGATTGGTCTGGATTGGTCTGGATTGGTCTGGATTGGTCTGGATTGGTCTGGATTGGTCTGGATTGTCTTTATATTCATTCATTTATATATTATTATAATTTATTTTTATATTATATACAAATATAATAAATATGACTACACAAAAGAGTATTGACTACAAAGAAAGTGCTGTAAATTATTATTTGGTTGAAGATAAAACGCAAGAAGAAGTTTGTAAGATTTTCAATTGTTCCAGAAGAAGTTTAATGCGTTGGGTTCATAAATATCAAAATGAAGGAAAAATTACTGGATATGAAAGAACTCCAAAGGCATATAAAGTTCGTAAAGAGCATGTTTCTTTTTTATTGGAACAAATAAAGAAGAACAAAACAATTACTATAGAAGACTTACTTTATTTATTGGAAAATAAATTTCCTGATTTACATTTGAATAAATCTCATATTCATAGAATTATAAATGATAATAATATTACTTTGAAATTAACCAGAATAAGACACGAACCAGTAAAGCGTTTTGGAAAAGATATTGATATAAATAATAATTTGAAGGAATTTTATGAAGAAGTTAAAAAGTATAAAATAGAAGATATAATTTGTATTGATGAAACAAGTATAAAATCATTACAGAAAAGAATTCACTGCTATAGTCAAAAAGGAAAAAGATGTGTCATAAAAACACAATCACAAGAAGTATTCAAAAAATATACTGGTGTATTTGCTATTTCGGTTGATGGAATGATTGGTTGGGACTTATATGAAAAAAGTGGTATAAATGCTGATAGGATGGTGGAATTTATACAAACACATATTTCAGGAAAATATAAGAATAAATTAATTATTTTGGATAATGCGAGTAGTCATAGAAATCCAAAAGTAAAAGAAATCATAAATAAAGAAAACCATTTATTATATTCTGTTCCATATCAACATTTTACAAATTCTATTGAAAATTACTTTAGTATGTTGAAATCCAGATTACAAAAATTGGATGGATTAACTCATATTGCCTTAAAGGAAAATATAACAAAAGTGATAAGAGAAATACCGAAAGAAAAATACAGAAATATAATTAAAGGGACATATGAAAGACCAGAAAAATATGTATCCAAGAAAAACAAGACACGAAAAATCAAGAAGAATTATTTATAAGATACTCATTTAAAATGGGCGTTTTAAATGAGAAAAGGTGTAAAAAAATATAAAATTACCAAAAACGATTTAAAAATAATTTTAAAATAAAAATGATTTTAAAACAATCTAAATATAAATATAACAATATAATAAGAGATGCCGAGAAATACTATCTCAAATAATGGTTCAACCAATTGTTCAAAAGTTATTGGAATTCAATTTAGTATTTTATCTCCAGATGAAATTAGAAAAGGCTCCGTAGCCGAAATTACAACTAGAGATACTTACATTAATAATAAACCTGTTATTGGTGGTTTATTTGATCCGAGAATGGGTGTATTGGAAGCTGGGCTCATATGCCCAACAGATGGCTTGGATTACATGGAAACACCTGGTTATTTTGGTCACATCGAATTAGCTCGACCTGTATTTTATATTCAATATTTCAGTACTATTTTAAAAATTTTGCGTTGCGTTTGCTTTAAATGTAGTAAATTACTAATTAGTAAGGAAAAATTTAAGCAAGCTTTAAAGCTACAAGGAGAAAATAGATGGAAATATGTATTTAAACTAGTGAGCTCAATTAAGCGATGTGGTGAAGACACCGAAGACGGTTGTGGATGTTTACAGCCAAATAAAATCAGAAAAGAAGGATTAGCTACTATTTATGCTGAGTGGGTCAATAATAATCCAGATACAGAAAACATTATTATTAAATTGACTCCAGAAATGGTATTGAAAATATTCAAAAGAATATCAGACGAAGACGTTTCTTTCATGGGTTTTAGTCCAGTATTTTCGAGACCAGATTGGATGATTTGTCAGGTAATGATGGTTCCGCCACCAGCTGTTCGTCCATCTGTAAAACATGACGCCCAACAAAGATCAGAAGATGATTTAAGTCATATTTTAGTGAATATTATAAAAACCAACAAAACTTTACAAGAAAAAATACAGAATAATTCTCCTGCGAACGTGATTGATGATTGGACAACTGTTTTACAGTATTATATTTCCACGCAAGTAGATAATAAAATACCTGGTGTAGCAGCTGTAGCACAAAGATCAGGCCGTCCATTGAAATCCATTAAAGATCGTTTAAATGGTAAAGGTGGGCGTATGAGAGGTAATCTCATGGCAAAACGTGTCGACTTTAGTGCGCGTTCTGTTATTACTGCTGATCCCAATTTATCCATTCGTGAGTTAGGTGTACCTCTGAAAATTGCGAAGAATATTACCAAACCCGTAACAGTGAATAAACTGAATAAATCGTTTTTGACAAAATTGGTTCAAAATGGTCCAGATGAATGGCCAGGAGCGAAGATTTTGGAAAAGAAAAACGGTGAGTCGATTACTTTGCGTAATATTGACCGTAATTCACTTGTATTAGAAGAAGGTGATATTGTTCATAGACATATGATGGATGGAGATGCTATTTTGTTTAATAGACAACCTACATTACATCGTATGAGTATGATGTGTCATATCGTAAGAGTTATGAAACGTGGCGAAACATTTCGAATGAATGTAGCCGATACCCGGCCTTACAATGCGGATTTTGACGGGGATAAACTTTAAATGTGCATATTTATCTTGTCCCCAACAGGGAGCGTGAAAAGCGTGTTACTCCCTAGTAAATAAATTAATATTTGAGGTAAACAATATAAAAAAAATAATATAATGATATTTATATGGAAGAGACGAAACCAGTAATTGTCTGTTCTAAATGCAATACTGAAAAAAGCATTACACGATTTCCGAAAAATCGTAAACAATGTAAAGATTGTGATAATGAGATTAAGAGATTAAATTATTTGAATGATGAAGAATATCGTAATAAAAAAAATGAACAGAGGCGTTTGCAGTATAATAATAACCAAGAGTATCGTAAATTACTAATTAAAAGAGCAACTGATTATAAACACAATAAAGTTATTGAAAGACGGAAAGTAAAAGAGGAGCAACAAGAAACAATCGGCCAAGATAATAAGTTATGTAAATATTGCAATGAAATTAAAAGTAAAGAAAGATTTAGACATAACCGTTTGAAATGTAAAGATTGTGAAAGAGATGAGCCTCTAGACAAATTTAAAAGAGTAATACGAAGTAGAATTATTAGTGCCATAAATCATAAAAATAATCATACATTTGAATATTTAGGGTGTAAATCATCTGATTATTTAAATTGGCTATTATATAATGATAATGGTTACACTCTTGAAAATCGTGGAAAAGAATGGCATATTG
>Ga0214921_10001796_pt1 | contig 35899 bp, 47 predicted proteins | sample LL1505_MetaG_FD_177992 | JGI IMG/M metagenome (GOLD analysis project Ga0214921, IMG submission 177992) | Freshwater microbial communities from Lake Lanier, Atlanta, Georgia, United States - LL-1505 | ecosystem: Environmental > Aquatic > Freshwater > Lake | place: USA: Georgia | collected... | reverse complement strand
ACGTAGTACGTTTAACTGGCACATCATTGGCTATTTTAGCCTCAATGCGTCCAATCTCCTTTGCTTGCAAGATCGGGCTAAGACGGGAAATGCGATCTGTCTCTTTTGGATTGGACCCGAGGTAGTAAGCTACATCAGGGCCAGCATCAGAGGCTTGAATCGCTTGCGCCATCACAGTCGTGATCTTAAGACTTGGGTTGTACGCGACTTGTTCAAAGTCATCGTACTTGGTCCGAGCCTCTTCTTCACGTTCGTGATATGCCTCAAGAATCTCCGTCTGTTGCTTTTGCTGGTCACGTTGTGCGATTAGCTGGATTGCTTTGGCTTCTGCGTAAGCATCAACCGAATCAAACTGATCTACTGGCGGGACATCAACGGCAACGGGCGGCGGCGCTTGACGCTCACGCTCCCACTTTCGCTGTTCTCTTGCGAGACGTTTTTGAATCGCGGCATCAAGTTCCTCTTGCGAGAAGGTCTTGGGCGCAACTTCCGGCGTATCTACAGGTTCTGGAGTCGCCGTGACATCCAGTTCCGGCGCGGGCGCTACTTCCGCTTCAATCGCTACTACTTCTTCGGACATTTTGAATCCTGAGATTCCCCGGTGAACCGCGCCGGTACGGTGATACTATACTATTATGCGACAGATTCCAAAGCAAGAATTTTGGATTCAAGCGTTTCAATTTTTGCAAGAGCGTTTTGCAATGACATTACTACTACTGCCAACACTGAACGGTCATAGTACCCCCAAGGACGAAAATTACCCGTAGGGATTAACGTGCCGTTTTCAGCAACATCAACAATTTCTTCTGGTTGCGGTGCTGCTTCAGGACCAATTGCCTCATGCACGTTTTGAGCATAGAAGCCTAGCTGTCGTTTATCGTCGCCCGATTTAGTTTTTGTTTGATCATAAAACCAATAGCCAGGTTTTAATTTTTTAAGCATTGACTCTGGGTCAGTAGGCGCTCCGTCTTTAATTTTGAATCTTTCATCCGAAACGGAAGAAATTACGCCTGTTGCTGAAAATGTTGCCGCACCTGCGCCATAGGCGGGCATCGTAATAATGCCTGTGTTGCCAATACCCATTGCTTTGGTAAACGTCGCAGAATTGGCACGGTAGCCAAAATCCATCGTGTCTGTGCCACCGTTGACGTTGATTTTAAAACCATAGCCAGCGCCAGAGGTAGCGTATTGCCATTCAATACCACCAACAGCAGCATTTAGACCAACACCAGAATAAACATACACGTTGCCGCCGTATGTTGCAGGACTTGCCGCTTGTGCCGTTGTAAACAAAGTTGAAGCCAAAACGCTATTTGCTGATACGGTTCGTCCAGCGGTCAAATTTGCAACAGAAACTTGTTTGGTTGCGCCGCTTTGAACGATTGGCAGTACCTCAGTACCCGCCAGCGGCGTGGTTGATGCGGGTAGTGCGGAGATTTTTGTATCAGCCATGATAGTTTCTTATTTGGCAGTCCAGCCGGTGTTACCAGTTCCAGATGTTTTGACATAAAGCGTTGTGCTTGTGCCGCCAGTCAGATTAACGTAAAGAGCGCCAATAGCTGCCGTCAAGACACCTTCAGGTGAGCCTGTCCCTTGCGCCACGCCAATTTGGTTGCTCCAAACAGTGCCCCCAAATACCACGTTATAACTGTCGTACCAAGTGCTATTTAACGTTCCGCGATCAAATGCCGCTTTGTTACTGCCAGCTCCGGGAGAAAAGTCAAAATTAACGCAAGTTAAATTACAGTTGTACCAACTCATGTCCTTGCATTGATTCATCGCGCTGCCAGTTGTCGTCAACCTAGAGTTGATGACTTGACCATTTGCTACGTTTGTAAATAGTGTCGCGCTGCCAAATGACCCAAGCAAATTTTCGCAATATAAATCTGTGCAAAACGCTGCAATGTTTGCGGTGGTGTTGCCGACAAATTCAATGTTTCTAATTGTATAATCGGCATCAAGCCCTTTAAGCAAAGCAGAACCGGAGGTAAGCGTCACTTTGCCTGAGTTTATTTCAACAAGCGTTGCGCCAGTAGATTCAATGACCGTTTGATAAGCGCCAGATGGAGCAATGTTTGTTGCTTCTAAATAATCAACAATTAAACGGCCTTTGGCTTCACTTCCAATTTGGCTAACAAGAATCCCAACCGTGTTATAACTGTTTAATTTTAGTGAGCCAATCTTAAAATAATCAAAACGGTTACATAAAATGCCAATATCAGGCCCGGCGGGGTTAGTAAACGCCGCATACGGTGTTGGCGCTGGCATATATGCGTTATCTAAATCCATTTGGTCAATTTGAATTGAACCAATACGAAGTCCTGAGCTATTGCTAGCTAATTGAACGCAGCCGCCGCGAACATATCCAACCCAACAATCGTCAACCGTTTGGCTGCCTACGTTTGTTTCAAAATCAATGTTACGATAGCCAACTCGATTGCCAAGAATTTGCTGAATGCGAACGCCTTGACCTCCAGTAACCGAGCAAATGCTGCGATAGATATTGTCGCCATCTAAAGAAATTACGTTTACGTTGTACACAGGTGTGGCAGCAATACCGCCGACATACAAAACGTCACCACGAATGTTTGTGGCGTAGTAGTTGCCAAGCGTAACGTCACGAATTTCTGAACCAATGCCAGCAATGTTTATGCAATGGTTAAATTCGCCATTATCAGTTGCAATGTTGCCAATAAATTTCATGTCTCCAATAGACACATCGGAAACTTTTACGTTAATTATGGGGCTATCGTAGCGATTAACAGTGTTTTTCTGCTGAAGGGTTACCGACATACCAGCGGTAAACAGTCGTGTTCCTGCTTGGGTAATGTTAATTTGGTCAACCAAATAAGTGCCCGCAGGTACATATACAAAACGAGATGCGGTCAATGCATTTGTAAAGGCAGTTGTACTTTCAGCCGAACCAGTTGGGTCAGCACCAAAATCAATTACGCTAACCCATTGGCGTAACTTATTTTGAACTGTAGTTGCTACAGCGCCGCCGCCTGCGGGTGTGTATGTGACATCATTTGACGATATTGGTAAATTAAGTGAACTTATCCCAGAAATATTGTCATACGTGCCAATTAAAACATCTGCTGACGTTTTAACGACAAACTTATATGTAACACCCGTAGTCAACCAAATTTCACTGCTAGGTACACGTCCAGCAGAATCTAAAATAATTGGGTTGGTGTGTGCCGTGCTACCGGATGAATTGGTGTAAGTTGCTTGAGGAGTAGTAGTTCCAGCAGCATATGTGTACAACAAGCCGCCCGAAAGAGGAACGCCATTGTTAGTAAAAAACTGAGCCGCTGCGCCGCCCACGGGAGAGAGATTGACGGCCATTTTGTGTCCTACGCTGTAAGTGCAGCAACTTTATCTTGAAACGCTTTGATGCGAGCGTCCAAGGCGGCAGTCTGGGCTTTCAAATCGGCCTGTTGGCTTTCAATCTCAGCCTGGGCCTCAGTTTGGTAAGCCTCGCAATCTGTCACCGCTTTCTCGCGCAACTCAACCGCAGTCTCACGGTCTACCGCATTGGCAAGTGCAGCTTTAGCCTGGGCATTCAGATCTTTGGCTTTGACCTTGGCATCAGCCAGTTCTTGTTTTGCAACTGCGCGGTCAGTTGCCGCATCAGCTCGCAGTGCGGCTGCTTCTGCGTTGGCCGCATCTAGCTCTTGCTTAGCACGTTCGCGGTCAGCTACAGCGTCTTGAGCGGCAGACAACGCACCCTGACGAATAGCCAGTTCATCACGCAACGCGGCCATGTTAGCCAGATCAATTGGAAACTGCTTGGTGAAATAATCAACGTAGTTCACGGCAGGAGAGTCGTTAGAAACTTGCATAGCGACCTCAAGAATAGTAAGTGATGTTGAGCTTGGCGCTAGCAGTCTGCTCAATAAACTGGATCTGGGACAGATCGCCGTCATACTGCAACGTAACGCCAGCGGCTAGCGGCATACCAACGCTTGCGGTTGGGGCTACGCCATCGTCGCGCCAGCGCACGGCTTGCGTCTCAGGCGTAATGATAGCAATCCGAGGGGAGCCGATCAATCCGCTTATATCGCGGGGCGGCACGGTCAGTTTGGTAGCAGAACTCAGACTTGTGATCTGCTGATACCCCATTACTGAGGTAATCGCCTTGAGGTTAATAGCCATCAGAATCTCCTTCTTTCGGTGAATGACCGAAGTTTAATCAACAATTGTTCTGCGCCAGTGACAACAGACTGAAAAAAGTCTCCGGCAAAAAAAGCACCACCAAAAAATGAGTTCATGTTTCAGGCGCAACCCAAGATAGCGTTGCCTCATCCCAATTGTACAACTGGCCATCTGTAGGCATCGGCGTTGGCGCTTCCCACAAGCAAGTTTCTTCGTTCAGAACCCATGAGGAAAACGGCTGCGGAGGAATAAAAGAATCACGTTGAGCGTCATAGGTAAAACCAATAGCAGCGTAATGTTTACGAATTCTTTGGTTGTAACTGGTTTGTTTCCAGTTGGTGTACCCGCCAGACCAGTCTACAAGAAACTGAATCCCTTTTGCCTCAGATTCAACACCGTCTTGTAACAACTCATTATTGTTAACGGCGAGAACTTCAAGCACAACATTGTTTTCATCAAGTTTTGCAAAGTAAGCCATTTGGTTTCTCAGAATGTAATAGAACCGGTGTCGGTAAACTTATAGATTCGATACCCGCCAGTTACAGTAATTGTTGGGCTTCCGGTTGTGGCTGATGCTGCACCAAAAGTGTCGGCATAACGAATAATAACAACGCCTTTTCCGCCAGCCCCGCCAGCATTGGGAGACCCCGGCGCTATTAAGTTTGCAGTGCCTCCACCCCCGCCGCCCGTATTAGCATCGGCAGCGAAAGGAGCTGTATTCAATACGCTAGTGGCTGTACCACCTTTTCCAGCGGTTCCAGTCGCCCCGGTCCCACCATTTCCAGCCGTTGCTTGATACCCGCCGCCACCTCCGCCGTATGCGTAATAAACAGAAGACCCCGTAATACTATTAGTAGCTCCAGCACCCCCGTTGCCACCGGCTGATGTGGTTCCAGCACTGCCAACACCGCCCGCTCCGCCGCCCCCTCCACTTCCAAGGAAAGAGCCTCCACTTAAAACACCACTTCCACCATCTGAACCCTGCCCGGCTGTTCCGGTCCCCGGAGCGTTATTAGAAGTACTATTAGAACCAGCGCCGCCAGCGCCAGACCCACCATTTTTATTTGTTTGCGCTCCCGATCTATCTGCAACGCCACCCCCACCACCAGCGGATTCAATTTTTGTTCCGCTTCCTACCGCGTTAGTGTTCCAAGATGAGACGCTACCCTTTGACCCTTGTGCTGTACTGTTGTTTGCTGCTGCACCTCCTGCGCCGCCGCCACCAACTGTAACCGTGTACAAGGTAGCTGCTACAACCGAATACGCAGAACCGCCTATATTAGTAAGAAGTCCGCCAGCACCACCGCCACCGCCAACCCCGTTAGAATCAGATCCGCCACCCCCACCACCTGCGACAACCAAGTATTCAATTGATGTTGGGCTACCACCACCAGCGGCTTGCAGTGTTAAAAAATTATTGAGGGCAGCAAACATTATGGTGTATACCCTTGAGTAATGGAGCCATACCAGTTTGTACCATCAGCAACAAAAGACAGTATGTCCATTTTTCCTGCAGTCGCCGTAATTGTAGGGGCACCCGCAGTCCCCCATTTAACTCCAGTAAACGTAGCCGTACCGTTACCTGTAGCCGCAGCTTGTTTAAGCAACAAAACAAATGATTTGCCAGCGGTCGCAGTAGGCATTGTAAACGTGCAAGCAGTTGAGGCTGTCAGCGTTGCTGTTTGAACCGTGCCGTTAGTTAACGCTATAGTGTTTGTAGTTGTTACCGTACCGATAGCCACAACGCTTTCGGTGTAATTTGTGACTGTTGGATTGTTCAGCGTTGGTGTTGATCCAAACACCAACGATCCAGAGCCAGTCTCGTCAGTCATTGCTGAGAGCAAGTTCGCGCTGGATGGAGTGCCTAAGAACGTGGCGACCCCAGTGCCTAGACCAGATACGCCAGTTGATATTGGCAACCCAGTAACACTCGTTAGTGTTCCCGAACTTGGCGTTCCAAGCGCCCCACCGTTGACTACAAACGCCCCAGCAGAACCCGTGTTCACACCAAGCGCAGTGACAACCCCAGTGCCAGTCGTGACCGTTGAAGGAGCTGCTCCAGCACCACCGCCCACAACCAGAGCATTGGATGCAAGCGCAGCAGAGGACGCCCAAGTGGTGCCATTTGAAAAGTACGGCACGCCACCAGAAGTTCCCGCAATCGTAAACGCCGGGGTTGTAGTTGGCGTCCCGACCGAAACAATACCGCCTGTCCAACTAACGCTTGTAACCGTACCAGATCCACCGCCGCCAGCAGGCGTTGCCCAAGTGCCATCACCACGCCAAAACGTAGTGGATGATGCGCTTGTGCCGCTATTCAGATTGGTTACCGGAAGGTTCCCCGTAACCCCGGTAGTAAGTGGCAGGCCGGTGCCGTTTGTCAGCACAATTGCTGAAGGTGTACCCAAGTCGCCGCCGCTAACAAGCAGCGTGCCTGTTGCGTCTGGTAACGTAATTACAGGAGTACCAGCAGTTGCAGAAGCCTGTAAAGTCTGGGTGCCAGCACCGCTTGCGTTACCTTGAAGTTTGATTGCACTCATTTAAATATTCCAAATTGCCCAAACTTGACCAGTTGGGACAGTAACTGCATATCCTGCGGCGATTGTTACTGGGCTAACACTAAACCCGTTTGTGTTGCTGGTGAGCGTGTAGTTCTGACTGATAACAATTTGCGACTCAAGAATTGGTCCTCCACCACCCCCACCACCCGACGAATTAATCGTCTGATTAGGCCAGGTCCCGGTGATTGTGACGTTTGTACCGGCAACCAACGAAGGCGTTGCCGTGCCGGTGCCGCCGTTTGCTACGTCTAAAACACCAGTAAACGAGTGTGTGGCATTCCACGCAGCCGCGCCAGTGGCGCTAAACGAGCCGTCCGCTGGCGTAGTGTGGGTTACCGAAATTGTCATGCCAAGAAGCGCAGCCGATACAGAGCACGCAAGTAAATTTCAATAATATTGTCAATTAACTGCTGCAAAGCCATGTCGGTCTTGTCAACAATTTCGTATCGACAACCTTCAATTTCTTTCAACTGTTCTTCCAAGAACTCAACAATATTAGTCGTTTTCTTGGCTGTCATCAGCGTGATTGGCCCAATCAATCCATGCCGACCCTGATAGGCCTCGGCAAAGTCATCTGCCGCCTCAACAATTAGCTCGTAAAAATGACCAAGCGCCTTGTGTTTGCTGTAGCTGCGCGTGTTGAGATGTACGCTATGGGCTACATCTCGCGCCAAGAACAGAAGCCCTACAAAATCTGCGCACTTCATTGCATCATCCCTTCAGAAGGCATCATTTCCATCGGCATGGATTCCTCACGCATTTCAGGCATTTGATTCATCAGATTCTGTGACTCTATAGCCGCAGCGACTACACCCATTGCAATGTCTTGGATCTGCTCTTCAGACATACCCGCCTGAACAGCGGTAATGCGCTTAGTCTCAGCGTCAAACGCCTTGATCTTAGCCTCAAAATCCTTGCGCTCCATGTCCTGCGCTTCCATTGACTTGCCGACATTTTGAAGCATATTATGCAATTGATCCAACTCTGCTGCCATCGCCTGCATCTGCTGGTTGGCTGCTTGCAGAGCTGGATTGTCGTCAGCCTCTTGCATGAGTTTTGGATCAATCGTTTTGGCAAAGCGTTTTGCCATTTCCTGCGCCCCCGGCCAGTCCATGTTCTTAACGAACAGATCGCCTGCCACCGCCCACAGTTGCGGATTACCTTGCAGTAGCTGCGCCATCGCCTCAAGTGCTTCCTGGCGCTTAGTGGCGTACCCAGGACCCGTCGCAACCACAACATCGTACTTACCAACCGCCGGATTGTAGATTTTGTCAATCACAATCCCTTCTTGGTTCTGAATCTTACGCACTGGCTCGGCTTGAGTCGGGTCAATTTTGACCATCTTTGTCTCGCCATCCAGACCAATGATTCTGGCGATGCGCTGCGTGTCGTAAATCTTGGGGATCAAGTCAACCAACTGCCGACCAACGTACCGGACAGCTCGTGCTAGGTTGTCTTGATAGTGGTAAGTACCTACATCACCCTCACGCTGGCGGGCAAGAATAGCCCTGCCGGAACGCTCGTTTGATTGCTGTCCAAGTGATGCGTTGTACTGTCCAGTTGCCGACTTGATGTCTTCGGACGCACCCATTTTGGCTTGAATCAAGCCAGTTTGGGCCATTGGCGGCAGCGCACGTTGCGGTAACGGTAATACAGCGCCCTGACCGTCCGTTACATCAGGATTGACCTCCAAATATGGCCAATTCTGCGTGTTTGCGGTCTTCCACTGGGTCTCGTACCCCTCAAACTGACCGCCATAACCAATAAACGGGGCTTTTGGAGCCAGCGCCAGCATCTCTGCCTCTTGGCTAGTCCAATAGTTGTACATCCGTTGTGCATCTTTTGCGTTACGCACCAGCCCACTGATGTAAATCCGACCCTCAACCTCGTATTCGTTACCAATCACCCGCACAACAGGGATGCAACTACCGGCCCATTCCTGCTTTTCAAGGATTTCGTAGCCGTTAATCTTTGTCCAGCAAATCTTCTTGCGATCCGCTTGGCGTGACTTCTTCGGCTTGCCGTAAACCGCCCGCAACTCTTTGTCTTCCGGTGTCCCTTGGAATGCAGTCACATTACCAGGGTACAAATTCAGCGTCTGCGTGTCGTATTCGCAATAAAAATACTCAGCAATACGGATCGTATCGGTATTTAGCCACTGGCTTAGGTTCTGATCCCCTACACCCAGCGTCTCAAGCGTGGACAAGGGCGATGCGTTAGGGAACAACCGTGCGTATTCGGCTTTAGACAAGTCTTCCGTTATAAAACACCACTTCGCGTCCGATCCGCACGGGTCTTGAATCAGCGGGTCCATGTAGACGCTGAAACTATTACGAACTCGCGCAATCTTGATGTCTTGGTCAAACGTATCGTCGTCGCAATACTCGGTCAAGACCCGAATATAACCCTCGCCATACGCAACCTGGTTCTCGCAGGCCGTGTCATAGGCCACATCCGCATCCGAGATGTACTCAATATGCCGAATCATGCCGTTGAAAATCTCGGCGACTTCAACATCCGCGTTGTCATCAACCGGAATGACCTTGACACTAGGCCGGTTCTGGCGCTGATCGTTGGTAATCTGATGTACGTGCTGCGGCAGCTTGTTGATCGTCAAGCACGGCCGCGCATTGATCGTCTGACCCTGCACCGCACCACGGGTCGCCAGCACATCTGCCGGCCACTGCCACTGGTTGTCGGGTGATCCAGCGTAGAACCGCAGGTCGTCTAGCTCGTCTTCCCGACTTTCGGAATACGCCGAGATTGCCATTGACAGGCGATCCCGCGCCGTAGACAAGACATCCGAGTCGCTTTTGAGTGGCTTACCACCCAGTGCGACGTTGCCAACAGCGTTAATCCCAGTGTAGTCAGCCATCAACACTTCCAGCGTTTAAGTGACGCCTTAGCCCGCTCGGCATCGCCTTTGGCGTGGGCTACAACCCCTTCCATTCTAGCGCAGAAACTAGACTTCCTACCCTTATCGGCTTCTGTCTTGGGATTGGGCGCTGGTGCTTTCAAATTACTACCAGTTTCCCGATTGTACTTCTCGCGCCCTTTCTCGGTCAGGCCAGCACCCTTGCTAACCGGCAACTTCTCGCCGCGCCCAACCGATAGCGATACGCCTTTCTTCACTTCTTCTTCGCCGTCTTGGCAGACTCTTTAAAGTCTTTGGCCGTTGGCGCAGCTTTACTGCCAACCTTGTTCATCTTCTCGCCAGAACCCGCTTTAATACGTGCTTGTTTAGCATGGATATTAGCGTAGAGACCGGGCTTACTCATTTCTTTGCCGCCGCTCGTTTGGTTGCGTATGCAATCGCTACTGCTTGTTTGACCGGCTTACCGGCCTTTACTTCAGTCTTTACGTTCTCTTTGAACGCTTTGGGCGAGGCAGACTTTTTAAGCATATTGACTAATTTAAAAAACAAACCTAAAAAAAGGCTAGGCACTATGCACCCATCCAAGATCCAGACATTGTAGACCCACTAGACCTTAAGGTTTTAGGTGGCTCTTTGTATTCTCGATGCGCTACAGGGTAAGCGAATGTAACGGCTAGTGCATCAGCCGCATCAGGACTCGCCAACCCCCTAGACTTCATTTCCTTCTTGCCTTCCAGAAAGATCGTACCCGCTGAGTTGGGCTTTTTCATCGGGCCAACCAGATCGGCCTTTAACTGCCGATCCTTCGGAATGCTCGCAGACCTTAACCAGTCCCGCATAGCACCCCACATCTCAGCCCGTTTATTACCCCACATCACCGGGTTTTTGGCCTTCCAGCCAAAATTGACCCCTCGCACCTTATACCTTTGTTCAACCAATCGGTCAAGTATTCCATACCCCAAACCACCCTCATCAATGACCGTCAACGTGGGCTTGTACTCCTCAATTGCGTCAATCACATTGCCAACCGTAGTCATCGTATCGTCGCCCCTAAACCGCTTAATCGCAACAATGTCACGGCCCTGCCTAACCACAATTACCGTTGAATCCAAACCTCCTCGCGCCGGATCAACCCCAATAACAATCGGCGCGGTCTGATCCTTGTATTTTTCTCGCTCCATCGCATCGTCAACCAAACCTGGCCCAATAAATTGGTCATCCCCGCTAGCCGGAAACTCTCCGTACACCTCCACCCGCGCTTGAGGCGAATCCTCACCATACTCGGCAATGATCTGCTCATACGTATTCTTGTCCGTCCCCTCAACTTCCCTGGCATCAATCTGCCGGCCCTTCCAAAAATCCCGCTTGCCATGAAATGTCTCAAAAAAATATCCACTATTCCTCCTCGGATTACTAAACGCAAACCAGTACCTGTCTAGGATGTTCTCTGTAAAAAACCCCGCACCCACCGCCCATATCGGGTCCGGTATCCCTGACGCCTCGTCAAAGATCAACATCATCCCGTCATGGTTGTGAACCCCCGCATACGCATCCGGGTTCTCTTCTGACCACAACTTGCCCTCTGCCGCCCAGTAGCGCGTACCTTTTTTTAAGTCCCGCTCAACCAGTTCGGTAAGCCATTGCGCCGGCACAATCTTCGTCGCGCTGATCTCCCACCAGTAGCTGTTGATAATCATCGCTTGCCACTTGGTCAGCTCACCCCAAGTCACCGACCTTAACTGGCTCTCACTGTTCGCACTAACAATCACCGTCGAGCCAATCCTCGTCGTCAACATCCAAAGTATCAACCAACTCACCAGCGCAGACTTGCCAATACCACGGCCACTAGACACCGCCTCACGCAACGTCTGCATATCCACCTGCCCTTGGTTGTCCTTAATGTGCTTGGCAATGTCCCTCAAAATCTCCCTCTGCCACTTCCTCGGCCCACTGAACTTCGCCAGCGGCGTGTTCGGCTGACCCCACGGGAACGCAAACAACACAAACGCCTCCGGGTTGTCCGCAATCGTCGGCGACCATAACTTGGTCATCAGGATCTGTTCGTCTTCGGCGCTGTACTTGGTTTTTTGCATGGTTATCCCTTAAACCGCTTCCCAGAGCGACTTCTGCCCACGCAGAAGTTCGTCAGTATCAATCCTTGGTCTGCTCTTGACGTTCCAGTTGCCCCCACCACGCTCGCCTACTAAGTTCCATCCCGACGCCTTCAGACTAGCGCCACCCTCTGCCGGCAGCGTGTAGGTAATCAACCTTCTGTACCCCAACGCCTTCGCCGCCCTCCAGGCAGCACCGTACAGCATTGAACAAGCGTTCTTGGTTCCATCCGTACAGCAACGGTTTACCTCAAGCACCCATCCGTTATCCAGATGTCTCGATACCGGCCTACCAACAATCGCCACACCAACCACCTTATCGCCATCGCTCACCGCAATTGAAAACTTATGCCCGACCACCGGATTGTGATGCCGATGGTGAACCTCCACAAAAGCGTTTGCCTCTTCCAGCGAGATCGGCGTGATCAATAAGGGCATTTTTCAAAAAATAAAAAAAATTCTTGCGGGGCCACCGTCACCGTGACCGGTCGGCCGCCGGCCCTCCCCCGCCCCCTCGGGCCTACGGGAAAACCCTCGGTCGGCCCTGCCGGACCCGATGCGGTAGCCGTAGGGGGAATCACATCATTGCGCTAACCCGTTGATTTCATTGCATTTTCTTTGCCGCGGTCGGAGATGTTACCCCCATTGTTACCCCCAACGTACTCGACCGTAACAGGCGTAACGGCGTCCGTAACAAGCGTAACAGGCTCTGTTACGGTCAGTAACGGCGCGTCCATCTCAATGATCTCAGCCTCGATCAAGCGTGCTTGCGCCTGCGCGAGCGCGTCAGTGATGGAGATGTTGCCGCTCACTTCGATCTGGCGCGGTGCTTCGGTCCAGCGCATTTGTGTCTTGGTCCACCAGATCAAGCTCGCCACGTCGCCGGCCATCGCCTTCTGGAACAGCGTCTTGCCGATCCCGGCGTGCGCTTTAGCGCGGCCTTGCTCAAGGTTTTCCTTGAACCGCTCACGCAAAGTCGAGACTCCAATGCCGCCGCGAATCAACGATGCGATGTGCGCTTCAGCAACGCCATAACCAGCCATTGCCTCGACTTGCTTGCGCTCTTCGTCCGTTGGTTCAAAGCGGGGGCGCCCACGCCCTCTTGACTCTTCAATTTCTTGTTGATGGTTATTCATGAACTTGCTTCTGTAACGTCTTGAATTCCCTACCACAAATTGAGTTGATTGCGTTTTTTCCAGTGTATTCCTCCCATCGTTTGATTATGACATCGCAATACTTCGGATCAAGCTCCATCATCCTGCATTGCCGTGCCGTTTTTTCGCAGGCTATCAGCGTAGAGCCTGAGCCTCCGAAAGCGTCATAAACGATCTTCATGCCAGGATGGTCTGACAAAGCCATCTCGATCAGTTCGACCGGCTTCATCGTTGGATGGACCGTGTTTTGTTGTCGTTTGATTTTCCAAACGTCTCCACGAACTGTTTTGTTGCCGCCAAACGGGCCGTGATAAAAGATTATTTCGTGTTGCTTAAAGTAGAGATCCAGATGTTGGGCTGGATTTATTTTGTCCCAAACGATCATCGCCTTGGCTGGATGCCCGATTTCATACATCGCTTGCTTGAAAAGGTGGGCGTACTGCCATGAGCAGCAAACGTACATAACTTCGCACCTCATCAAGCTTTGAATCAAGAAATCCAAGAAATCGGGATCAGACATCTTGTCGTTTTTGATTTTTTCCCGACGATCTTTCACGCCTTGGTAATCAATATTATAGGGCGGGTCCGTAAACACCATCTCAGCCTTTTGCCCATCCATCAGCTTCTCAACCGCGTCAATCAACGTAGAATCGCCGCACATTAGTCGGTGCTGTCCCAGTATCCAAACGTCGCCCAATCGCGTTGTAGGCTCTTCTGGGGCCTCTGGAACGGCATCCTCATCCGTTAACCCAGGTTCAACCTCCAAAGGCGTGAGCGCATTGATCTCATCAAGGGAAAAACCAGTCAAATCTAGGTCAAACCCAGTCTCGCCCAACTCTTTGAGTTCAAGGGCCAGCATTGAGTCATCCCAACCCGCGTTGAGAGCCAGTTTGTTATCGGCCAAAACGTAGGCTCGCTTCTTCGCATCGCTCCATCCTCGAGCCACCATCACGGGGACTTCACGCATCCCTAGACGCTTCGCTGCCATCGTCCTGCCGTGGCCAGCGATGATCCCTCCATCCTCATCCACCAACACCGGGGTAGTCCAACCCCACTCTTTGATGCTGGCAGCAATCTGCCCTACCTGCTCATCCGAGTGCGTCCTGGCATTTCTCGCGTAGGGGATCAGTTTTTCAATCGCCCATTTTTCAATTTTTTCTGCTGGATCGGTCATCTTTCAATTTTCCCCTCAAGGTGAAACCTTCACGTAACGTAACGCTCCGCATCGTACCGTAACACCGTAACACCCTAAAGGGTGTGTTACGTTACGTTACGGTAAACTCGCCTTTGCCGCCGTAACAATGTTACGCCATGTTACGGCTTGTTACGGTTGTTACGGACTAACTTTTATAATGAGTTTAGACCCCAAGACTGTATCTTTAACCAGCCATCCCTTATCGTGCTTGCCTATAATTTCAGCATCGGTCAGATCCCTGATGATCATCCCCGGTCTGGCTGATGCCTTAAGGTGCTGATCGACCGAGTTGGTTTTGATGCCTTGCTCAAGCAGAAACGTCTTAAACGCCTCCCGGCTGACGTAGGGCATCTCATCCACAACTTCCGCTCCACCAACAAACCACGCTCGTTCCAAGTTAGTTTTGTGCTCGGCCAACTTGTCTTCTTTTGGTTGTGGGATACGAAGATCGCCCTCTTGGAACATCTCAAACACCGCACCAGGCAGCGGCATCCCATCCTCGTCCTGCCAACCTAGATCAACTGGGCTTAAACATCCGAACAAATCTGCTGGTTCTGGCGCGTCTTTTTGCTTGGTGCAGCTAACGATAATCTCGTGGCTTTTTCCGTGAACCAAGATGCTCGCATCCAATGCCCCGCGCCACGCGCTAGAACCCCGCGCACGCTGTTTGGCTTCGTTACTGTGCCCAAGGTGGTGTATCAACATGGTCGTGGCGCTAAGAGCCATTGAGACCACGTTACAAGCATTGATCATGGCGCGTGAGTCTTTGGCGCTGTTCTCATCCCCTGACATATGGTTATTCAACGTGTCGATGTTGACCAGTACAACTGGTTCTGGCGTCAGCGCCCGGACTGCCGAGATAACCTGCGCTGCTGCGCCAGGGGCATCCATGTCTAACGCCTTATTGCTGATTAGCAGGTTGTCCAGACTGTTTACGTTGTTACGCTTACACCAGCTTGCAATCCGCTGGCGCATACCGTAGTTACCCTCGCCAGCGAGATACACCACGATGCCAGGCTTAGTGCGAATGCCGTGCCAGTCGATTCCGCTAGCTATGCAACAGGCCATGTCCAGCGCAACGAATGTCTTACCCACTCCTGACTCGCCATACATCATGGTTGTGGCATATGCAGGAAGCCAGCCCTTCACAATCCACGGCACGGGGCTTGGTTGGCCCAAGAAGCTCGTTGCGCGGGTAAGGAAGTAGTCTGATGTGGGTGGCTCAGATAAAAGCGCGTCTGCGGCCTCTGAGCCGATTGCACTACTTGCCGCAACATCTGCGTCTGGCTCATAGCGCGAGACTGAGCGTGCGATCTGCTTGATCTCGCTCGATGGCAATGGGATCTCGCAGCGTGTCTCATTTGCAACACTTATCGCGGCCAGTATCTCGGCTTCGGTCATCCCAAACGAGCGCATTGCACCGGCCAGGCTCGTCAGGCCATCGTTACGGTTGCCTTGGATTAGATCGCCGTTAGTTGTGGGCGCTACCTTGCGCTGCCCAAGGAGCGGCAACCAATGGGTTGGGATATAGGTTGGGGCGATACCATCAAACGGATCGCTGGATGCCTCCCACTCGTAGGCCCTGTTTTCGATGGTGGATGGGTAGACGATGAAGTACCGTCCATCGGCCAGCAGGTCTATCCCATCGGCCAGCTTGCAAGACCGAATGCCATCAACGTGCTTGGCAACGTAGTGCTGCCCGCCACCTGCGGTAAGCGCCATAGCACCGTCTAGCATTAGGCCGTGGTCAGATAGCCATTGCTGCCAACTTGCGTCACCACCATTGCGTGGGTCAATGTCAAACACCACAATCCCGCTAGTACTGCCGCAAGCGATGCCGATATTAAGATTTGGGTTCTGCCCCCACCAACGCTTGATCTGCTCTGGGTCTGTGGTTGCATCGTTGACCCCGTGGGCGGTTGCAGGAACCTTGCCGTTGGGCACCACTGGCAACACGCGCCAGCCCCAACTTGCATATAAAAGCGCCGCGTCAATCTTGTTCATGGTCTGCACGTAACTTTCCCTCAGTCTTAACTTCTATCTCGTACTGCCGCGCCATCGGCGGGTTCTTGCCCCATCGATAGATCACCTGCGGCCAGATTTGTAGCGCATCGGCGAGCTTTTTCAGCCCGCCAAAGTGCTTGATCGCTTCCTCTGTTGTCACTTTTTCACCTTGGGTTGAAACTTTCTGTTGACATCCTAAAGTGAAATGGGTAAAGTAGCAACAACTGCACGAACGGATAGCCCGAATGTGCGGTTCCAACCAAGGAGTAATCATGAAGGTAATTCTTACCAAGCAAGAGGTAGAGGAAATCATCCTCGCTTACGTCCATCGTGAGTTTCACGAGGACTTCAACACGATTGATTTTTGCGACTTTAGCGAAGACGAGTACGTCACGGTCTTTTACTCAAACAAAAGCGACGAGGAGGAAGAAGGCAATGAATAAGTTTGAACCTCAAGAAGACCCGCCTTGGGTCATCATTTTGGCGTCTGTAGCAGTTGGTGCATCAGCGGCCATTGTCCTGTTTTTGGCTTTGAGTGGAGGCATCTGATGGCAATTTCATTAAAGAGGACGAAAGAAGCCACCGCGCAAGCGGTCAAGCTTTTGGTCTACGGTCAAGCAGGTGCAGGTAAGACCAGCCTTATACCCACCTTACCCACGCCGGTCATTTTAAGTGCGGAAGGCGGTTTGTTAAGCATTGCTGATACCAACCTACCTTTCATTGAGATCACGAGCATGGATGATCTTAGGGAGGCTTACAAGTGGCTGACCAGCAGCGCCGAAGCAGCAGAATTTGAATCGGTGGCGCTGGACAGTATTTCGGAAATCGCCGAGGTAGTACTGAACGCTGAAAAAAAGATCAATAAAGATCCCAGAGCGGCATACGGGGCCATGCAAGAGCAAATGGCCGACATCATCCGAGGTTTCCGCGATCTCCCCGGCAAGCACGTTTATATGTCGGCAAAATTGGAAAAAACTCAGGATGAGATGGGCCGCGTTCTTTACGCCCCGAGTATGCCGGGGAATAAAACCGGCCAGTCGCTGCCCTACTTCTTCGATGAAGTGCTGGCTCTCAGGGTTGAGAAGGATGCCGAAGGAATGACTCGCCGCGCCCTGATGACTGATGGCGATGGGTTGTGGCTTGCCAAGGATCGGTCTGGCAAGCTGGAAGTGTGGGAAGACGCCGATTTGGGCGAGATCATCAAGAAAATTGGAGGTGTGGCATGAGAGTGTTTGACGACATTACGCTCGACGAACTTGCCGAGCGTTGGATTGGCTACAAGGAAGCCGAGAAGGTGGCAGTTGAGAAACGGCGCGAGATTGAGGACGAGATTGCCAAGAAGGTCAATTTCCCAGAGACGTTTGAGGGGACCGAGAATGTGGTGCAAGTCGGGTCACCTTTTGCAATTAAGATTGAAGGTCGGGTTAACCGCACGGTCAACTCTGACAAGTTGCTGGTCATTGCCCACGAAACTGGGTCGGAGGAGCATCTGTCTACGGTGTTCCGCTGGAAACCTGAGATCAATATGACCGTCTGGAAAGCCACAGACGAGTCAATTACCAAACCGTTTGCGGCAGCGATAACTGCCAAGCCCGGTCGCCCATCGTTCACCATCACAAGGAAGTGAAATGCTTTTAGACGAAACCTATGACGTTGCCTCGCTGCCCCAGTCGGAGCGCAACTTTGAACCCCTGCCCGCTGGCTGGTACACCGCAACAATTTCTAATGCCGAAGTTATGGCTACCAAGATGGGCAACGGCAAATACATCAAGATCCGCTACGACATCCAAGGCCCGACGCATCAAGGCCGCGTAGTGTTTGGCAACCTGAATGTGCGTAACCCCAACCCAAAGGCCGAAGAGATCGGGCGCCAGCAGTTGGGCGAGATCATGCGAGCGATTGGCCTCACCAGCTTGAAAGATACGGACCAGATGATCGGCGGCAACTTGTCGATCAAGTTGGATATTCGGATCTCAGAGCAGTACGGCAACAGCAACGAGGTGCGTGGGTTCAAGAGCCTGTCTGGTGGTACTGCACCCGCACCAAAGGCTGCGCCATCGGTCCCCGCTGCGGGCGTTAAGGCTGCGCCACCCTGGGCTAAGAAGTAATAGGCAAAAAAATGCCCCGGTGGAGTGCCGGGGCAAATCGATACCAAGGAGAGAGCACGTGAAGATACCTGACGCTCAGTATAGCATCCCAGAACTCGTAGACCAATACCACGCAAGCAAACCTGAGAAACCAAGGGCGCATCTTGGCGCAAGCCAACTTGGTCACGCTTGCGACCGTTGGTTATGGCTGTCGTTTCGGTGGGCTGTGGCGAGCAAGTTTGAAGGTCGCGTGCTGCGTATGTTTAGACGCGGCCAGAACGAAGAAGCAACGATCAAAGAGGATCTGCAAGCCATTGGCATCCAGTTTAAGCCAGGGGTAGCGCAAGAACGGGTGGACTTTGGTTGCCACATTAGCGGGAGCATAGATGACATCGCAATATCTGGAGTGCCGGGAGCGCCACAGAAGAAACACGTTTGTGAGTACAAAACCCACAACAAAAAATCGTTTGAACAAGTCGAAGACAAGGGCGTGGAACGTGCCAAGTTTGATCACTTTGTGCAAATGCAGTCTTATATGCATGGCACTGGCATTGATCGGGCGCTATACGTGGCTGTCTGCAAAGATGACGACCGACTCTACACAGAGCGGGTGGAGTACGACAAAGGCGTCGCCGAAAACGCAATAGCCAGAGGCAAGCGCATTGCATTGTCAGACCGGATGCCCGAGCCGTTAAGTGCTGATCCAAGTTGGTATCAATGCAAGTGGTGTCCTGCTCATGAGTTTTGCCACGGCGACCGTCTGACCAAAGAGGTCAACTGCCGAACCTGCGCCCATAGCACGGCGACCGAGGATTCCAAGTGGATCTGCGAGCGCCACGCAGGTAGCGAAATACCCGTGGAATGGCAGCGTGAGGGTTGCGGTAGCCATGTCCTACACCCCGATATGGTCCCGTGGCAACGCAAGGAAGCCGGCGACCAGTGGCAGACGATTTACGTCATCAACGGTAAAGATGTTGTGAACGGTGAGCCAGGGGACGGTGTGTACGGGTCTAAGGAGTTGGTCGCCAACGCTGCCGCTTGTGCTGAATCTGACGAAGGGATGATTGAGTTTCGTAAGATGTTTGATGCGCGGGTAGTTGGATGATCCTGCGTGACTACCAGCAGCGGGCCATAGATGATCTGTACAACTGGTTTCTTGCTGGCTACGAAGGCAACCCTTGTCTGGTGCTGCCCACTGGTTCAGGCAAGAGCCACCTTGTTGCGGCCCTTTGCCAAGATGCGTTGACCAAGTGGCCTGAGACGCGGGTGTTGATGCTGACCCACGTAAAGGAGCTAATTGAGCAGAACGCCGAGAAAATGTACGTACATTGGCCGGACGCGCCGCTCGGAATATATAGCGCCGGTATAGGGCGGCGTGAGTTACACCAGCCGATTACGTTTGCCGGCATTCAGTCGGTGCGAGATAAGGCGGCGCAGATTGACCACGTTGATCTGGTGATCATTGACGAGTGCCATCTGGTCAATCACAAAGACACTGGCGGTTACCGCGATCTGCTGCGCCAGCTTCAACGCATCAACCCAAACCTGCGTTTCATCGGACTGACCGCAACCCCGTACCGGCTAGGTCACGGCATGATTACCGATGAGCCAGCGGTCTTCAACGCACTAATTGAACCAGTAACGATTGAAGAGTTGATCTTTAAGAAGCATCTTGCCCCGCTGCGCTCGAAAGTAACCACAACCAAACTTGATACTGATGGCGTTGCCAAGCGCGGTGGGGAGTTTGTTGAAGGCGAGCTACAGAAAGCGGTCAACACCAAAGACCAGAACGTGCGCGTGGTCAGCGAGGTGATTGCGTTGGCCGAAGATCGGCAGCATTGGTTGTTCTTTTGTACCGGCGTATCTCATGCCCAGAACGTCTGCGAGATCCTGAATTATTGGGGCATACCGTCCAAGTGCGTGACTGGCGACACGCCCAAGAAAGAGCGTGAGAAGATCATTGAGGAGTTCAAGACCGGAAAGATTAAGGCGTTGACCAACGCCAACGTGCTGACCACAGGTTTTGATTACCCAGACATTGACTTGATTGCAATGCTGCGGCCAACGATGTCTCCTGGTCTGTACATCCAGATGGCCGGTCGAGGAATGCGGCCTAAGAGCCACACCGATCATTGCTTGGTGCTGGACTTTGCCAAGGTGGTTGCAACGCATGGGCCGATCACCAATGTGCAACCACCAAAGAAAGGCGGTACAGGCGACGGCGTAGCCCCGGTCAAAGTATGCGACAACTGCAACGAGATTTGCGCGTTAGCGGTGCGCGTATGCCCCGCTTGCGGGACGGATTTCCCCGCTGTTGAGCCTAAGAAGTTGAAGTTACAGCATGACGACATTATGGGTGACAGCGGCACCGAGATGGCGGTCACCGATTGGTCTTGGCGGCGGCACGTTAGTCAGGCCAGCGGCAAGCTAATGGTGTCAATCACTTACTACGGCGGCCTGAGCGATACCCCTATCACCGAGTACCTGCCGATACTGCATTCCGGGTTTGCCGGTGAGAAGGCGTTGGGTACGTTGTACTACATCGCCAACAAAGCCCAAGCTGTACTAAGCCAGATCAACGAAGTGGCCGAGTCAGACGCGGTTGATTATGTTGTGGCGCAGATGAACCAAGGGTTTCCCCCAGTATCCATTGAGTACAAACGCGATGGAAAATTCTTTAGGGTTGTGAGTAGGAAATGGTAATACCAACCGAGCATGAAGAGCAGCGCGACCTGGTGCGTTGGTTTCGCCAGACGTATCCAGACGTTCGCATCTTTGCTATTCCTAACGGGGAAAAACGAAGCATTAGCGTGGCAAGTAGGTTGAAAGCCGAAGGCGTTAGCGCCGGAGTTCCTGACCTGTTTGTCCCATCTTGGGGTTTGTGGATTGAGATGAAACGTCAGAAAGGAGGTGTGTTAAGGCCAGAACAGAAGGATTGGATTGATTACCTACAGGGCTGCGGGCATCGGGTCATTGTGGGTTATGGGTTTGACGATGCCAAAACCAAAATCGGAGAGCATAAATGACCAAGAAACAAAAGCCAGAGTTCAAAGTTAACTTTAGCCTTGCTGAAATGCTTCAGCGTTTTTCTGACTATGCTTTGGAGCCTGTATTCAGGTTGCCCAACAGCGAGCAGATTGTTGTGCCACATTTTATCGAGCCGCACAAATGGGTTGGATTGGGTGGCGTTGCGTATACAACTGAGGAGTTGCTTAACTCCCGTGCCGTCCCAGAACTTCAATGCCTGTGGTCAAGACCGTGGACTGAGAAAATCATCTTCCAAGGTAAAGAACGGGCGTTTAGCAGCGCAGAACTTAAAATCTTAATAAAGGCACGTCTATGAACAAAGCAGAAGCATGGCGTAAGTGGTGGTCTGTAATTCAAAAGACCGCTCCCGCTGGTAGTTATGACCCAAGGGAAGCACCTATGTGGGACGCATGGGAGGCGGCCTGGGATGTGGCAGACAAGCAATCTCAGATTGAGATCACCCACCTAAAAGAACAACTGATGCGTGCTAACACCAACGATGGTGCGTACAAGGCTGCGTTCTTGGCTGGTCAGATGGCGGCAAGGGGTGGGAGTTGGAAATGAAGTTTATTTTCAACCCCGAACGGGAAGAATCCGCAGGAAAGACTACTAATGGTGAATCAAAATTACCGATTGGGAAACCCATAACACAAAACGACAAAGGGAAGAGAAATGAGATACGGAATCCTTGACGACGAAAGCAACGTGGTGCGGTGGGTGTGGCATATGCCGCCGTACCCACACATTGTCCAGAAAATCAAACGCCAGCGTAAACCAAAGCTGGACCTGTCTAACGTACCAGACGCATTGTTTTGAGGTAAATATGAGCCAACAAAAGGTTCTTGATTATTTGAGCGAACACGGAGAGATGGCAAGAAAAGAAATGAAAGTGCCAGGCGTAACGCCCAAGGCGTTGTTTGGAATACTGAACCGTTTGTGCGCCAACGGTTCTGTCTCCAAACGTGAAGTTGGAGAAGAAAACAGAAGGTATTTTGTGTTTAACATCGGCCCTCCTTCGGTAGAGCCAGAGTACTCGTATATCCTTAGAAACTTACCCAGAAAGGAATCCCATGGCTAATTTTGAAACGTGGCAGTATGACAACCTTGTCAAGTTTGCAGTAGAAGCAAACAAGCGGCTGGCGCTGCTGAATGCGGAGATTGACGCGCTAAACGCCGACTTAAAGACGGCGATTAACGCCTACCGCGACCTACTTCGCCGCGATACCCTTGGATTTTTCGAAGCTACGCATCCCACCAAAACCAAGCAGACCGGCGAGTAACGTCATCAAATGCTCAATTTGAAGGTCTGGCGGTGCGGCCAGACCCTTCGGGATAATATCCACGCCCTGCCCAAACGCCCACACCCACTGCATCAGAGGGTAGCCAAGAAATTGGTAGGTTAGGCCAGCAACGCCAACCCAACCGACAGCAGGACGCCAACCAGAGACAAATAGGCTAGTAGACGCCGCTTCGATCTTGTTGATACCCACCTGCGCGAGGTCTGTAGCTTGGTCGATACGCTTTTCTTCAAGATCGAGCTTGCGGTCCTCCAGCGCCATTTGAAGGCGTTCTTGGTCTGTCGTAATGAGGTCACCCGCGACCTTGCCCACGCCTTCAATGATGCTCCCGATTCCAATAAGATCCATTATTTTAGCCCGGACAATGTACGGTTGATCCAGCCAAGAAGAAACTTGGACTGGGTACGGTTCTTGTTGCAGATGTCTGCGTAGCGCGTGATCTTAGCTAAGGCATAAGATTTCTTGAACGAATCTGGTTCAACACTGTTGAACTTTTGCAGCGTAACAGGGCCAACCGCGCCGTCTGGGGTAGCGCCTACGATCAACTGCGCGAGCTTGACGGCAACTTTGATGCCGGTGTTTACGCCGAAGTTGAAGATGCTTTCTGCAACAACTTGCTGCGTAATTTCATCCCCTCGTAAACGATCCCAAAACTCAACCTTATAGAATTTGCGCACCATCCCAGTAAGGAGCGGATTGTCACGGCCACCTTGGTCAATGATGTTCCATCCCGGCCAGTGCGGGTTTGGGTTTCGCGCAATTCCAGCATAAGTCATTCCTCCGGTGTCGCCTGGGACGGTGTGTAAAACATAACCGCCTTCATCAACGATCATTTTCTCAAACGCGGGATTGAAGTTAGCCATTAGTACCCACTCACATCAATAAGTTGACCACGGAAGTCGATGATACCTTCGGCGTGTTTGCTAACCAACTCAGGCCAAAGCGGTTTGCTGTCCTTCATAGTTACCACGGCAAAGCCGCTGCGCCAGTTGACCGGACCGTCTTCAAGGTAGTCAATGAACTGCGGCCCATCAATCTCAGCAAGCGTACCCGTGTCAACGCCCCACCGAGTGCCATTATAGTCACCAAATGGGGTAACTTTGAGGCTGTGTAGATGGCCGGTGATAGTTGTGACGCCAGAATTCAGGGTGTTGGTATGCGTAGCGTGAACGCCATTCTTATATCGGTGTTTGACAACTACGCTATCGGACAACCAGCAAGACCAACATGGATGCCATTTTGGGAAATGGTCTTTGAGCGCCGTGCCGCCAACGCCTTCAAATTGGGGTGCAGCTTCGGACAAGCGCGACTCAAAGCGCGAGTCATGGTTACCTAGCGGCCAGATCAGTTGCGTGTGATGGCGGGCCTTTTCGCAAGCGTCTTCAATCTCTTTAAGCGCCGACTGGCAAGCGTCAAGTTCCTGTTTTACGTTTGGGACCGAACTCCAATTTATTCTGACGTGTCTGCTGATCGAACTTCCGTCAAAAATATCGCCGTTGGCGACTACAACGTGCGGTTTAAGTTCGTTTATCGCCCATAACAAGCCTTTGAAGGCGGTCGTCCTAATGCCAGGCCAGAAGTGTGCGTCAGAGAAAATGATTGCAATGCCATCAGTCAGGCCAGCTTCGTGGCGGGCTTTTTGGATGTGGACTGCTTTGCCACTTTTTAAATTGATGTTTAACTTATTTTCTATTGAGCGCCGTCGAGTGTGAACGCGGCGTTCAGAAAGGCCAGCGGCCTTAGCTACTTTAAGTGGTGATTTGTGCTCGTCCCATAACCGCAAAAACTCTTGGTCTGTGATTTTTGGTGTCATTATTCTTCATCCTTTTAGGAGAAGCATCCCAAATACCACAGTTTTGTTGCGGTTGGGTGACCCCCCGAGGTCGTCAGGGGGTCAGATCATTACTCGTCGGTCTGTTCGTCAAACTCTTCGGCTTCCTCTTCCTCTTCGTCTTCAATGTGAGCTTGGAAGAGTGCGTCAGCGGTCGAAGAGAAGAGCGAAGAAAGCGTGAACTCGTTGATGTTTGATGCTTTAGCAACCAAGAAGGCCACCGAGAACAGAGCGTTCAGGGCGTCAACTGGCTCAGAGTCATTGATCGCGGCAAGGATGTCGTCTTTCATGTCAGGCTCCAAGAAAAGGAGTCTTATCTTACGAACTGACGATTACCGTTTAATGACCTCTGGTCAGTATGGTCAGCAGTAGCAGGATGATTGACCCGCCACCCGTGATCAAAATCTGCTCTAGCCGCTTGATCCGGGCGTGGATGCCTTTGGTTTCCTTTTCAATGCCTTCATACCTTACGGCGCAGACATCAACGTGGGCGTCAATTTTGTGATCAACTTCAGATAATGTAACCATCAGGGCACCAATTTGTTTTGGTTGGTTGGGGCTAAAGCGTTAAAGGTTGCTGCTTCTTTGGCTTGTTGTTTGGTGATAGATCCTTGCTTCATTTCTGCAAGCGTTTTTGCGCCAGGAATTTTAAATGCAGACATTTTTTCCAACCCACGCAGTACTGCGCTGGCGGTGTTAGAGTAATTTGTTGCTTCTGGCTTTTTAACCATTGCATCTTTGACCGTATCACGCAGGTCAAGAATTTGTTCGCGTCCAGCTTTTCCAAACAACTCAGTTAACTTGTCTTCAATTTCTAATTTGTCAATTGCCTTACGAAAAGCATCTGCTTTTGTAATACCGTTGATGCCAGTAGCTTGACCTTTAAGCCATTGAATTGTTTGGCCTTTTAGTTCACTCATGGCGCGTTCGCCTTCTGGTCCTGCGCGTTTAAGCAACTTGGTGATTGATTGCAAATCTTCCAAAGAACTATCAAGCACTACATCGTCAAAAATTGCAGAAAGTCGAACTTTTCGATCTTCACCTTTGCTTTGAACAAGCGCAGCTACAGAAGACACATCTTCAAATTCCTTGGAAAATTGCTTGCGAGCAGAGCGGGCTTCTTTATAAAGATCGCCGCCAGCGCCTTCGGTTGTTTGATCAATCAGGTTCTTAAGATCTTTTCCGTAAGTTAAGTTTGGCGTCCCTGGTTGCGATTTTTTGCCAATGTTCTGATATACATCTTCAAGCGCCCGAATGGAAATGTTGCCAGTTCCGTTTGGATCGTTAATCTTCAATTGCTCAAGCGTATCTTGCAAAATCGGCGCAAGAGACGTTCTGGTCGTAGGCGTTTGCTTGTTGATGTAATCAACAAGACTTTGGTATGGAACCTCTTGTAGCGTCTCGCCAGCGTTGTCTGCCGCGTTGTATTTGTTACGATAATTGTTAATTGATTTTTGGTACTCTGCCATCAACGGCTTGTCAACAATTTTTCCAATTTCACGCAAAAATATAGGGCTAACATCAGCCATTTCTGCGCCGGTAGCTTCAGTCAACCTTTGAAACTGGCGACCGATTGCTTCTTGTTGTTGCTGCTTTAGGTTGGTAAGAGGTGCTACTAACTCAGGTTTTCCTGACTTAATCAAATCTTGCTCAAGTTGCTGTTGAGCCAGACTTTGCAGTTGCTCGCCTTTGGTCAACGGGATGCCCTGACGTTGGGCGCGTTCTGCCCGCAAAAACGCCTCTTGCGTCAACGCCGCGCCACCACCAGCCATTTGTGGTTCTGGCGTCCGTACTAAGGCGTTCTGTACTGTTTGGGATACACGTTGTGCCGTTGGAGCAGCGCGAGTGGCAAGAGCGTTGGCTGTTTGCGCAATTTGTCCGGCTTGACCAACAGCAGGTACAAACGCAGGAAGGTTAGGCATTAGATTGCCAACCGTCTGAAGGTTTGCTTGTGTTGCCGGATTGATTGCGACGTTACCGCCTAACTCCATGATTTGACGAGCGGTTTGTTCCTTAGGAGTACCCGTCAACATTTCTTTACCTAAACCAATCGGTGCTGCGGCCATGCTTGTCAAACCGCCATAAATTACTCTTGCAGCGGTTTCTGGCAGCGCGCCAATTCTTTCAAAAAAAGATGGTTCTGGTTTAGGCGGCAACGTAATCGTGCCAGGGATCTGGCTGGCGGTCCCTGCGATGCCGGTTTGCTTGTAAAAATCTGCCTTTGGAATATCTGAATAAAACTTCTGATGTAAAGCATCAACTAATTGCAGATCAGGAAGATCCGAATACATCGGAAACTTTTCACGGATTTCTAAAATCGAAGGCATTTTTACCTCCTTAACCCAAGGGGGTCAGCGCCAGTTGCAGCACCAGCAGACGAAGCACCGCCGGCAGCGCCGGAAGAAATTGCGTCAATATTTTTGGCAAACGGACCAGCAACTTGCCGCATTGCACTAATTGCCAATCTGCGGGCTTCTTGTTTTTGTTTTATAGTGCTATCACCATCTCCGGGCTGAGGGAAGTATTTGCGTTCTTCTCTAGCAAATTCATCTGGGTTAATGGAGGCGCCAGATTCTTTTCGCAACACTGCGGTAATAAAGTTTTCTTTTGCCTGTTCGTAATTATTTTGTTTTTCACTTGAAAATGGACGCATAACACTTTCCGCACCAGCGGCAAGTTTTTCCCCTTGATAGGGAACTAAACTTTGCAAAGTTCCAGAAACAAACCCTTTAATTCTGCCGCCACTGGTAACATTTTCTTTTTCTAACCCTTCCAAAATTCTGTTGGAATAATCCATCCGGGCGCCAAAAGCAATTGCATTTCCTTGAGCTTCGTTTGGAGGTTTTCCTTCAATACCAGAAACAGCAACAAACTTGCCTTGGGGATTTTCTGGGGTTGGCGCGTAAACAAACCCGCCAGCACCTGCGTCAAACTTGGGTTGTTTGGCTTGAAACTCCGCTTGTGCAATTCGTTGTTTTTCAAGAGCAATTCTTGCAGCATCTTGACCAATACGGGCGGCGCCTTGGGCTTCCATGACTTTGGCGTGTCTAGCTGCATCAGCGGCTTTAGCTGCTTCAACGTCCATGACTGGTTTGCCGTTAGCGTCTTTGACAATTCTTGTTTCGCCAGTAACTTTATCAATTCTGACAACACCAGCAGGGGTACTTTTGAAATCTGCTGCAATTGATTGTTCAAACGCAAACCTTTCAGCAGCCAATTCGGCTTGTCTTGCAGCAATTCTGGCTTGTTCTTCAGAAGTTGTTGCGTTTCTTTCTTGAGTTGCTGCGTTTCTTTCTTGATTAATAGCCGTAAATAACCGTGCTTTTTGTTCTTCAAGAGATCTGATTCTCGCTTGAACACCTGGAAGCCCTGCGGCTTCAGAACCTTGAAGTCGTGCAATTTCGTTATTGACCGCGCTAAGTTCACCTTGCAACCCAAACGTTGGTTGCATAGCCCTAACAGCCGGCGGAAAAACAGAAGCGGTTTGCACACCCATTGAATTGCCAACCTGTTGAACTTGTGGCGCAATTGGGGCTAAAGCATTAGTAACTGGCGCGGCAACTGGTTGTGGTTGCGGCGCAGCCGGGGCCAGTGCATTAGTAGGTGGCGCAGCCATTGGTTGAGTTGGCATACGTCCAGAAAGTGCCATTCGTTCCTGTTCCAAACGCAGCAACTCTGGCATTTTGTCCAACGCAGTTGTGCTTCTTGAAATTAAACGCTCTAACCCGCCAGGTTGGGCAAGTTCAGCCATAATTTGAGCGAGAGAACTTTCAGCGGTTACGCCTCGGCTTTCCAGATACGGTCCCAAAACAGAATCGGCGTGGTTGGCTTTATGCCATGCAATGTATTGTTCTGGCGTTCTGACATTTGCCAGCAACCCTTTTGATTGTTCAAATCTTTGGTTTACAACTTTTCCAAGTTGTTCTTTACGAGCAAGTTGTTCTTTTTCAACTTTTGCAAGTTGCTCTTCAATAGCAGGTAGTTTTGATCCAACGCCAGCGGTTGCAATTTTCCCACGCAACGTAGGCAAATCAATCTGGCCTGTTTGCGGGTTATAGGCTTCCATGTACGCTTTGTTTAGCGCGTTCTCTGACTCTTCGCCACGCCGAGCGGCAGCAAGAGTGTACTGAGCCAGTGCATTTTGATTTTGCGCGTTCTGGATGTTGGCAACTGTGCCATACATTGCCAAAGGATTTTCAAGTTGCAGCGGTTTAACGCCAAGCGCAACAGTGTAGTCTGCCATGATTAGACCTTAATAATACCCGTCGCCAAAATTACCCGGAGTGACTTGAGTGCCGCCATATGCACCGCTGTAAGGAACCAACCCGTTTGGATTTGGAAACCGACTAATTAACTGCTGGTTTTGCATATAGTTCAAACCAGTCCCGAGCGCAGACGTTAGCGCGTTTGTTCCACCAACGTACCCAGATGCCCTAGCTTGCCCAATGTTGCCGTAGCCAGTAGCAAGGTTTTGCCCCATCTGGCCGGCTGCACCAGTCAGAGTGTTGGTAGCAGTTTGCCCAACACCGGCTAATGACTGAAGTGGATTAAGTTGAGCGTTTCGTTCAATCTGGTAACGATTGAAAGCGTTCTGATATTCTTGTGAACCTAAATCTTGACCATAGCGTTGCGCCCCTTTAAGGGTAGCACCAGATAACAACCCACCACGCGCAGCAGCAGTACGGTCAAGCGCCTTCATGCCTTCGGATAATCTAAATCCGTAACCGGGATCTTGCTGGAACTGATTCATGCCAAACGGCGTGTAGTTTGACGATAGCGGAATCAATTTGTTAAGTGCTTCTTCGCCAGCTTTGCGAAACGGCTCTTGCAGCTCAACCTGACGCTCAAACATTCGCTCTTGAGCTTCAATACCTTGTCTGGCCGCTGCCGCTTGTGTACCTGCTGCTTTGTTTGAGGCATACCCCCCAATAAGCGCACTCCCTACAATTGCCGTTGCAACCCAAGTCATTGCAGTTCTCCTTGCAGGGCTTTTATTTCTCCTGCGATTTTCAATAAATTACTAGAGTCAAACAACGCCGTGTTGTCAGGCTCAACAAGTTCTGCTTCAATTTCATCAAGATCGGTCTTGTCTGTACGGTGAACAGTAACGCCAATTGCATCAGTTACGGCAAGCGTAACCCGTTTGGTCCCTGGTTTAGACTCAACCACATCACCGGCTTGTAGACGCTTCATTCCATTTTCGGTCCACGCAATTATTTCACCCATCGCGCACAAAAACAAATGATGATGTTTGTGTACTTTCCCAACAATCAACGTACCAGCGGGACGAAAAACTTTACGGCAATACATCCCAGATTCTGAGAAGTAATGCTCTGTTTGCAAATCAGCTTGCGGCATCTGGACCATCTCGGCCTGTAACCGCTCAATCTGCTCCCGCAAAGGAGCTATGTTAGCAAGATCGTTCAAGTCACTTCCCGCCCAGAAACCCGGATATTGATCGCGCTGGCCGTACCTGCAATTGTACTGATAAAGTCGCCAACGCCTAAAACTTGCCCAACCAACTCTGGGAACGTGTAGACCTCAGACGCTTGCAAAGTCTTGGTCTTGGTGATCAAGTTGGTGTTTCCGGCAGATCCGGCCACTGTGACCAAGTTGACGGAGATTGTAGCAGCAGAGGCGCTGATATTTGTCGCCGTAAACTTGTCAATAATCGCCGTCACACCGTTGGCGGTGTACTGCGTTGTTTGTGTGTTTTCGGCAAACTTTGCCGGAACTAAGACTTTTACTGAAACAGCCATGTGAAAATCCTTTATTCAAGCATGAGGTAGCTGCGGGAATCTTGATTCCACTTGCCTGTAGCGCCGTTGTATATCAGCTTGTCACCATCCGACGGGTTCATCGCAGTTACATCTGCTAATTGAGCAAGCATAGCGGTTATTTGTGCGGGCAACAACGCGAGCGCATCAATCTGTTTTTGCATTTCGGCCAATTGCGGCAGCAAAGCCACCGACGATTGTTGAGTGTCTACGTTTTGCGTTAACTCTTGCAACGCAGCATCGTAAGACGCAATTAATGTCTCTAAACTAGGCCCAACGGCAGGGTTGTCATAGACTTCAGCCGCCGCGTTGTTGAGAGACAGAAAGAACAAATACCAAGCGCGATCAATAAACCCCGTGCGCGGATCAACTAGCGGTACTCGCGGTGGCGTGATCGGCGTCACATTAGGCATTTGTGCCGCTCAAAATCAACTCAGCGCCCATAATCACCGTCTTGACCGGATCGGTCCCCGAAACTTCGTAAACCCGATCACGCAGCTTTAAGGTCATGCCCAGACGCCGCCAAAACACCCTCTGCTGATAGACGCCGATCTTGCCAACTGGCGACCAGTGCTCGTTTGACCAGGTGTGACCCCCATCATCTGACCAACGCAGCATAACTTCGGGGTTGTAACCTGGTGCAGCAGAATATGAATTGGTAACAATTTCATACCCAGTGATGTCAGTATCTGATAGTTCGTATTGCCCAAGCGGTTCAAAACCATCCCCTGCTTCGGTGGTCAATGTAACGCCTGATTGAGTAGCCAAAAATGTTTGCACATATTCAGCCACAAGATTTAACCCAGATTCAGTGTCTATATTTTCACTGTCATATCCGGGGTATAAATTTAGTCCTACGCCAGACTCGCAATCAAGTTGTAGGCTATGGTGCGCGGTGCGTTTTAGGTTATTTTGCCCAGTAGGTAGCGCCCGCCAAGAGCGCAACCATTTCTGGATGCTGCCGTTGTCAGCGTACACATCTAGGTCAAAAGCGTACAGATTGCCGTTGGCATAGTCGCCAACAACAATCTGATTATTAAACGCCATCTGGCAGTTGCTGCGATGGCGAGTAAAGTCACCGTTTACCCAACCAGCCCGCTCGTGCCATGCTCCCGTAGCCGCATCGTACACCCACGTAGCGTTGCCAGTTGGGAATATCAGAACATAAAAAGAATGCCCGTCTTGCTGGTAAGTATAGGCAATCGCGTCAGAGATGTCGCTGTACTGCTGAATCTGCCATTCAACCGCATGAGTTGAGATTCGCTGGCCGGTGTATCCGTTGGCTCGGTAGACCATACCCTGACCGCGGCGGTCGCGCCCAAGCCAGAACATCCCGTTGTCCATTTTGGCAACAGAATATGGTGCAGCGCAACCTAACTCATTAAACGCGCCTTGGATGCGTTGCAACGGAAAGTCCGTAGCGCCAGAGTCGTACCAGACTTCAATTGAGTTAGTTCCAAACGCCCAAACTTCGCGGAAATTTGCGGCTACCGCGATCAAACCATCGGGCGAGCCTTCGGTGCTGGCAAATTCCAACGGGTCAATAGACGTACCGTCTAGCAGCGCAGTCACCCACAACTTTTGGCTATTGGGTTCGTTAAACACAAAATAGCCATCCAGATAGCAGACGGTTACAGCGCCGGGGAAATCTGGATCGGTTATCTGACCAAAAGCGTTGGTGGTGTTGTTGTAAATGTAACTAGGACCATTGGCTGCAATAAATAGCTGCGTACCATTGTCAGACATACTGACTGGGCCAGATCCAGCTACGGTCCCCAAAAGCGTTGCGGTGTAGGAATTGTTAATCTTGTACAACTCTGTACCAGACACCACAAATGCAACGCCGTCTTGCGGCGAGAACGCCCACACCCCTCGGATCGGCCCGCTACCGATTGTTGCCAGCAGTTCTAGTCCTGGCGCTCTGTTTAAGAATGCAGGTTCCTTACCTGCTTCCGGCACAATTTCTGGAAACAAATTGACCATACGGGCGTCCGCAGCATTAACGCTGCGGGCCACATAGGTTGAACCAAGGATGGGCGTTTTCATTAAGCAGCAACTGCTTTAATAACTGCAAAGTTGAACACGGGCTGCTCGGTTGTCGTGCCGCCAGTGGTGCGGAACGTGATGTTAAAATTACCCGCCGCCACCGCAGTGACCATCAAGTCGTACAGGTCAGTACCTGATTTTTGATTCAAGATGATTACGTCAGTTGCCGCCACGGTGCTATTAGTCACGGTAAAAGTTGCTGCTGTTGCCGAGCCCGCCGCGCTGAATAGAGTGATTGCACCAGTGGTTTTGTTTAGCGTCACGCCTGTGGTTCGGCTTGTAGCTTGGGTGACTGTGCCGCCTGCGCCTGTGGCATAGCCCACACCAGCCGTACCGGTGGACACAATAGCGCCGGTGACGGTCAGGCTAGTGCCGGTGGCCGCGCCAATTACCGGCGTGGTCAACACCATGCCTGTACTTGTACAAGCGCTAATATTTCCGCTTGCAACAGTACCAAGCGCAGGTGCAACCAATGTTGAATTGGTAAACAACAGCGCGTTGGTTACTTGTTTGGTTGTGCCGCCTTGGACAATCGGCAAAACATCGGTTGTAGCCGCAGCCGTGGCTGCTGGGAGTGCTGTGATTGCAATAGTAGCCATTTTAATAGTTTCCTGCGTAGACGTTGAACCGCTGTCGCGTCGCAACAATTGCGTAAGGCATTGACATTACATCGTCAGGGTTGTTGATGCGCTTCAAGTTGCGCTTGCTGGTCATGGCAATACGCTGCACCTGCGGCGATGGCTCAACGCCAAACTCCGGCGCGATCTCCATCGCCAAGTTGTAAGTGAACGCCCGCAGATAACCCGGTGGGAAAGCCAGCGTAGTCGCTAACGTCGCCGGTTGGGACAACTCCTCAACGCTGATGAAGTGAAATTCTAGCAAGCGCGTCGGCTTAGGATAGATGTAAATGTCAATGTCTGGGTAGGTCATGTTGATAAACATGACCTGTGGATAAGTAGACGTTACGGTTTTGACCGCGATACCGTCGTACTGTTGTTGGTTAATTAGCTTGATACCGTAAGACACATTGGTCTGCGGGTCGCGGAAATACGTTGCGTCGTCAACCAGAATGGGGCGAACGGCAGTACCGTTTAGTCGCACCAAAGACCCTGAAGGGCCGAGCGTGGCGTTGATTGCACCAACAGGCCAATTAACGATCTGATCTATGGTTGAGAACACCGACAACCGCTCGGTGTTCCAACTGTCAATCATTTGATTCATTGCCATCAATGAATCTTGCATCACAGACGCCGATGACGTCTCACCTTCTGCCAGAACCCCCAACAGACGCAGGGCGCGGTTGATCTGATCGCCAGCGGAATATGTTGCCATCGTAAACCTCAAGAGGAGGGGCCGAAGCCCCGCCTGTTAGCTTGCGCTGTGGATGATGCAGAAGTTAATTACAACCGCTTCAGAATATGAAGTGGCGCTTAAATTACGCAACGTAATTGAAGCAGAACCAGCAGACATATTAGAAACGTAAGAGGTGTACGCCCCAGCGGTACTACCAGTGGTAACACTAGAAATACACACAGTAATTACATCATTGGCGGAAATCAGGCTGTTGTTTAACGTAAACGAAACCGCAGTAGATCCAGCCAAAGCCGCGTTGTTCATTGTGATGCGACCAGCAGACTTGTTCAGCGTTACCGCTGTTGACTTGTCCGTTGCTTGCGTCACAGTACCTTGGGCTGCTGCGCTATAACCAATTTCTTGGCTTGCGTAACAGGTCGTAAACTCAGGATCGGAATACGCGACCCCAACTGCTTGCGTATTAGGCATAGTAATTTCCTTAAAAAAGGGGAGAGCTTGTGGCCCTCCCCCTTAGTCTTAGGCCAGACGATACACTACGTAAGTGCCGTCACCAGTTTTACGGAAGCGGAACATCTGGCTGGTGGTCACAGCAACAGCCGTTAGAGCGTTGCCGCCATCGGTCACGCCAGTGTTAACAGCCAAAGTCACCGCGCCAGAGCTGGTTCCGATGTTTACGATTGCCAAGTCAAACGTGCTGCCGACCGTGGCGTTAGGAACAGCGGTATCAATCGCCGTGCCTAGCGGCAACGTGTACGTTGCTGCCGAAGTGCCAGGGTTAGCAACCAACATCTGGTTGGCGATCTGAGCTGCGGTCAAGGTTGCGGTAGCAGTGGCTGTTTGTGGAGCAGCCATAGCGCCCATAACGGTTTCTGCGCGGTTACCAGGGCCAACTTGGTAACCACCTGCGCCATTGGGGAGAGCCATAATTATTTCCTTAAATTAAAAAGTTCAACCCCAGACGCGGCAGGCCATCTGTGGACGGATCGTTGAGAAGCCATACAGAACGTCAATACGGCAAGGCAGACGGTCGTTGTTAATATCGTACTGGCGCACGACACGCAACGAAATACCGTTATGCACTGCGCGAGCAGCCATATCAACACCCTGCGGCAGCAACAAGTCAGCCGTAGCGAACGTGATTGCGTCCTTGTGGTATACCAAGTTTTGTGGGTACTGGGTGGATGCAGTTCCAACAAACGTGATAACCGCGCTGGTAGCTGGGAACGCATCAATGGTAGCCAAAGCATTTGCCGACGTGTAAAGCGCCGGAGAAATTGCCAAGGTCATTGCAGTGCCGGAGGTAACGCTGTTGTCAGCGGTCACAACGAACTGTTGAAGCGAACCAGTTGACTCACGGGTTTGTGGGTTGACCGCGTACACGCCAGCAATGGTAAACACGTCGCCTTGCTTAACCGTCTTGGTTCCGCTAGAGAACGTAATGGCGAGAGTCGATTGACCTTCGGCAAACGTGGCGCTAGAAGAAACAATCGGCGAAACAGGGAAGTTACCCGTGGTGTGCTGCTTGATCGACTGAGACATATTGATCTCGTCAAAGCCCAACACGCCCGTACCCATCATGCCGTTCTTGAACTGCTTGCTGATGGTATCCGTTGGGTTAAACAGACCTTTCATGCCTTCAACCAGACCAGCGTTAGCAGCGGGGTTAACCGTTGCATAACGTGGGGACATCACAGCGGCGTTCTCGTTCAGCTTCTGTTGAGCTTGCAACAGAACTAGCGAGGTGCCTGGGGTGGTGCCTGGAGTGCCGACTGTGTTACCAATTGCTTTGTAAGCATTGGCAACGTCAGCGTCAATGCTAGAAGCCAACTGCGAGATACGCGGCTTGAGAACGCGCTCTGCGAAGTCATCCAACTGCATTGTCAATTCGGCAGACGTAAAGTTCACGCCGATATGCTTCTGCGAAGCCACGGTCAGGGTGGTGAACTGCTCGTTGTCGTCCTGAACTTGCAGGGCGGCACCGTCCGTCACCAGAGCGCGGTCGGGCAGACGGATACGCAGGGTCGAACCGATCTTTGCACCTTCAACAGCAAAGCTGTCGTCGTACTGACGGTTCACGTTACGGGTAAGAACCAGATTGTTTTCCAAGATCTCCAGGGCCTTCCTGGTGATCATGTCAATCGTAAGAATGCTATTTGACATGGTAATTCCTTAAAAGTTAGCGATGTTGAGCTTGTGCCTTCTTAATCTGGCGCAGCCTGTCTGCTTCAATCCATTCCGAGGCAGTCATGGTTTTAGTAGACCGAGGATCGGTCGTATCATAACTTGGATTGCCTGAAGTTCTGGCTGTTACCGGACTAATCGGTGCGGGCGCGGACGTAGTACGTTTAACTGGCACATCATTGGCTATTTTAGCCTCAATGCGTCCAATCTCCTTTGCTTGCAAGATCGGGCTAAGACGGGAAATGCGATCTGTCTCTTTTGGATTGGACCCGAGGTAGTA